>Ga0116227_10004708_pt1 | contig 29473 bp, 22 predicted proteins | sample S1TSphgellanicum_FD_89693 | JGI IMG/M metagenome (GOLD analysis project Ga0116227, IMG submission 89693) | Host-associated microbial communities from peat moss isolated from Minnesota, USA - S1T2_Fb - Sphagnum magellanicum MG | ecosystem: Host-associated > Plants > Peat moss > Unclassified... | reverse complement strand
GTCGAGGAAGTACAGCGGCTCGGCGCCCTGCACGATCAGATAATTGACGCACATGGCGACCAGATCCTCACCGATGCGGTCATGGCGGTCATGGTCGATGGCCAGCTTGACCTTGGTGCCCACGCCATCATTGCCCGCCACCAGCAGCGGGTCCTTGTAGCCCGCCGCCTTGAGGTCGAAGAAACCGCCAAAGCCGCCCAGATCGGCGTCAGCACCCGGGCGCGCGGTCGATTTCGCCAGCGGGCCAATGGCCTTCACCAGCGCATTGCCGGCGGCGATCGACACGCCGGAATGTTCGTAGGTGTAGCTGGTGGGCGTCTTGTTGTCGTCGGTCATGGCGGCTTCTCGGCTTTCGGCGGAACGGCGCACATAAGAGCGCCGAAATTTGAGTAGTGAACAGCTTTCGAGCGCCGCCTAGCGCTTTCCGGCTTGGATTTCCATGGGGGTTACGCCAATAGGCTCACAGCTTTTGACGATTGAAGGCCTGATGCAGACCCTTTTGCCCCGAGAAGCCCTGCTCGAACCGCTGCGCCGTATGGCGCGGGCGCGTCCGCGTGTGGTGCTGGCGGGGGTCGGCGCGCTCGCGCTGGCGGGGGGCATCGCGGCTTTCGGTCCGGCGCGGCTGATCGCCCAGATCGAGGGCGATCGCGGCATCGCCCCGGTCATCACCACCGGCGATATCGAGATCAACGGCATTCAGGTCGATGTGCAGGGCAAGACCGCTGCGGAGGCGCGTCAGGCCGGTTGGCACGATGCCTACAAGCAGGCCTGGGCCAAGGCGGGCGGGCCCGAGATGGGCGCCGATGCCATCGGCAATCTGGTCTCCGCCGTGGTGGTGGAGAGCGAGCAGCTTGGCCCGCACCGTTATCGCGCGACTCTGGGCATCGTCTTCGATCGCGGCAAGGCCAGCGGTTTTCTGGCCGGGCATGGGCCCACGGGCGGCATGCGCTCGGCGCCGATGCTGGTGATGCCGGTGCTGTACTCCGGCGGTGTGGCGCAGGTCTATGAGGTGCGTGGGCCTTGGCAAAAGGCTTGGGCCGAGTTCCACACCGGGGCCAGCGCCATCGATTATGTGCGTCCGCAGGGGTCAGGCAGCGATTCGCTGCTGATCACCGCCGGGCAGCCGGGGCGCCGCAGCCGCATCTGGTGGCGCGCCCTGCTCGACCGTTTCGGCGCCAGCAATGTGCTGATCCCCGAAGCGCGGCTGGAGCGGCAATGGCCCGGCGGCCCGGTAAAGGGCACGTTTACGGCACGCCTCGGGCCGGACAACACGCTGATCGACAGTTTCACGCTAACCGCGGCGGATGAAGGTCAGGTGCCCGCCATGCTGAGCCAGGCGGTGCTGCGCTTCGACCAGATTTTCACGCAGGCCATGACCAGCGGCCAACTGCGTTCCGACCCGACCTTGAGTGTCGATCACCCCACGATCGACCCGGGTCTGGCCCAACTGATCCGCACCGGCGAGGCCGCCGCCGCCCAGCAGGCTGCCGATCGCGCCCGCGCCGAGGCCGATGCGCTGGCAGGGCAGGCTCAGCCGACACCCGCGCCAACGCCGGAAGCCAAACCGGCGGCCAGCGCCACCACGCTGTCCGTGCAATTTGCCTCGCCCGACGCTTCGGCGGTCGATCAGGCGCTGGGCGGGGTGCGTGAAACCAAAGGCGTCGAGGGCGCCGCGACCACCAGCATCGCCATTGGCGGCACGTCGGTGATGCGGGTGACCTTCGGCGGAACGGCGGCCGAATTGGCCGCAGCACTGCGTTCGCGCGGCTGGCAGGTGAGTGTGGCGGGCAATACGCTGCGCATCCACCGCTAAAGAGATCAACAGGTTACATCTATGCCCGCACAAATTGCTCTTCCGCTCGATATGCCGGGCCGCGATACGCCTTCGCGTATTGTGGTCGGCAACGCCAATCTCGGCGCCATCGAAGCCTGCCAGCAGACCGAGGGCTGGCCCTTCCGCACCGCGATCCTGTTCGGCCCGGCCCGCAGCGGCAAGAGCCTGCTGGCCCGCTGGTTCGCCGAAAGCGGTGTGGGCGAGGCGGTGGACGATGCCGATGGCATGGATGAGACCGCGCTGTTCCACCGCTGGAACCGGGCTCAGGAAAGCGCCACGCCGCTGCTGTTGACCGCCACCACGCCCGCCGATGGCCGCGCGTGGGAGGTCAGCCTGCCCGATCTGGGCACGCGGCTGCGCGCAGCGCTGCGCCTCGACATCGGCACGCCCGACGATGCGATGATGGAAGAGCTGATCGGCCTGCATGCCGAGGCGCGCGCGCTCTCGCTCTCGCCCGATGGCTGCCACTACCTTGCCAGCCGCAGCGAGCGTTCCCATCTGGGCGCCGAGACGCTGGTCGCCACCGTCGACAGGCTGAGTCTGGAGCGCAAGATGGCGCCCGGCCTGTCGATCTGGCGCGAGGCTGTGGAGGAGGTGTCGGGTTCGGCCAATCCGCTCTAAAGGTGGGGGTGCTTGTGCCGGACGCAGCGGCATGGGATAAGTGGGCATGATCCGGCGTCTGTTGGCCTATATCGATTCCGTGGTGGCGCGCGACCCGGCGCCGCGTTCACGCTGGGAAGTGCTGCTCTATCCCGGCTTCTGGGCGCTGGCCCTGCATCGCGTGGCGCATCCCCTGTTTCGTGCGCGGCTGTTCTTTCTGGCGCGGGCGATCAACCATCTCGCCCGTTTCCTGACCGCCATCGACATTCACCCCGGCGCCACCATCGGCCGTCATTTGTTCATCGACCATGGCTTTACCGTGATCGGTGAGACCAGCCTGATCGGCGATACGGTGACCATCTATCAATGCGTGACGCTGGGCGGCACCAATCCGGCCAATGGCGTGGGCGGCAAGCGCCATCCTACCCTGGAGGATGGCTGCATCATCGGGTCTGGCGCGCAAATTCTGGGGCCGATCACCGTGGGCCGTCGCGCCCGGGTGGGCGCCAATGCCGTCGTCACCGAGGATGTGCCCGAGGGCGCCACGATGGTCGGCGTGAAGGCGCGCTCGACTCTGGTGGCGGCCGAGACGTGGTCGCGTGACTTCATCCCCTATGGCACGCCCTGCCGTGAGCCCTGTTCGGATGCCGAACCCTCGGTCAGCCGGATCGAGGCGCTGGAGGATGAGTTGGCGGCGCTGCGCGCTCAGGTGGCGGTGCTGAGCGCTGTGCATTCGCCCGATAGCCCACGCGACGGGACCAAAGGCTAAGTGGCCGAGCCGGGCAGTTCATCCGGTCCGACCGGTCCGACCGTCGTCCCCTTTCCGCGCCCGGCGCAGCAGGTCGGCTTCGACCGGCTGGAACTGACGCGCATCCTCGATCTCTATGGGCGGATGGTCGCGGCGGGGTTGTGGCGCGATTATGCGATGAATTTCGACAAGGATGCCGCCAGCTTCAGCGCCTTTCAGCGCACGGCGGAGCGCCCTCAGGCCCGCATCGAGAAATGCCCGGCCTTGCGGGGCCGGCAAGGCATGTGGACACTGTTTGGCGAAAGCGGGCAGGTGCTCAAGCGCGGGCATGAGCTGGCGGGCGTGCTCAGCCCCATCGAGCGGCGGCTGGTGAAAGCCGTGGACAGCTAGGCGGCTTTCTTCGCCCCATGGGGCAGGTGGGCGGTCAGGTCAGCGGGCAGGCGGGCCAGCAGAGCGGCGCGAATCGTGCCCCAGAAGGCCGAAAGACTCAGCAGCGCGCAGCCGATGATCAGCGCGGTGATGGCCACGCTCTGTTCGACATGGCCTGCCTTGTCGAACAGCCGGGCCAGGGCGATCAGCACATAGGCCAGCGCCGAGACCAGCAGCGCGCGGCGGTCCACCGTCAGCGCCACAAAGCCGAAAGCGATATAGAGCGCGATCACTCCGCAGGCCGTGGCGGTGGTGATGCTCTCGCCGCTGGTCACGCCCATCCAGTAGAACAGCGGATGGGCGATCAGCGGCGCGGCCAGCAGATGCAGCCAGAAAGCGATATCGGCCTTCAGGCTGGCGCGGGCCGGATCGGCCATGTCCCAGCGCATGGCAAAGGCGAAGACGGCCACGCCGCAGACCAGTGCAGCCGGAGCGATGAAATCGTTGCTTTCCAGCTGTGTTCCGGTGGCGGCGGCCACGGCCGAGAGGATCAGCAGCACCAGCGCGGCCACGGCGGCAGCCACGGTGATGGCCACATGGAAACGCCGCCAATGGCCCAGCGCGCCAAGCCCGGCGACCAGCGCCGCGGAAGCCCCCATCAGCGCGGTCTGCCAGGGGTAGAGTTCCTGCGTGATGTAATGCTGGGGCTTGTTCTCGTAATCGAGGTAGTTGTGGACGATCTCATGCGGGGTGAGCATGCCATGCACCATCGTGCCCGTGAACACACCCAGCCCGATCACGAAGGACAGCAGCAGCACGATCGAGGGCAGGGCCATGCGCCGTCGCCGCGTGAACATTTCGGCCATGCCCCAGCTGGCGATCGCCACCAGCAGCCCGCCGAAGGACCGGCCCGCCGTGGCAGCGGCAAAGATCACCAGAGCGCAGGCGATGGTGACGAAAATATCGTTGAAGCCGGTGACCAGCCTCACCTGCTCGTCATCCGCCGTGGAGACCTCGCCGCGCGTGGCCGCGATATGGCTGCGCAGCGCGTCGAGCGTTTCGGGGGTGAGGATGCCCGCCTTGACGGCTCCGGCCAGTTCGCTTTCCGAATACATATCTGCCTCCGATGATCGGGAGGGTGTCTTATCTGAGTGCTACAGTCAAGCTGCCGGGGTCTTGGCGCGCAGCTGCTCCAGCGCGGGGATGAGATCGTCGAAATGGTCGATCATCGCGTCGGCGCCCAGCGTGTCGACCGGCACCTCCGAAAAGCCGAAGGTGACTGCCACCACGGGCAGGCCCGCCGCCGCTGCCGCACGCGTGTCGAAATAGGTGTCGCCGACATAGGCGGCGCGCGGCGCGGTCAGGCCCGAGCGCTCGACCATCAGATGCAGCAGATCGGGCGCGGGCTTGGCGCGGCCCGGGCCCAGCGTGTCGCCACCGATGATGGTGTAGAAATGATGGGTGAGGCCCAGCTCTTCCAGCAGCTTGCGCGCCAGATATTCCAGCTTGTTGGTGACCAGCGCCAGCTTGACGCCGCGCGCGGCGAGGCCCTCCAGCATGGCCTCCATGCCGGGATAGGGGCGCGTGTGGAGCGAAATATGCTCTTCGTAATAGGTGATGAGCTGGGGCAGCAGCGCGTCGACCTCGGCCTTGGGCAGCGGGCCGCCGGTTGCGGCCAGCGCGCGTTCCAGCATCATGCGCGTGCCGCCGCCGACAAAGCCGCGCGCCTCATCGCGCGAGGCGGGCGCCCGCCCGGCCTGCACCAGCGCATGGTTGAGCGCCTCGGCCAGATCGGGCGCACTGTCGAGCAGCGTGCCGTCAAGGTCGAAACCCACGAGGTCGAAGGGAAGGGCGGGTTGCTGCAAAGCATTGGGGGAAAATGCGGTCATCACCCCGATCCGTGCCCGCTCCGTATGGAAACCGCAAGATTTTACTGGCAAGGAGCGACGTATGAATGATGTGACATCCGCTCTGGCTATCGTCGTCCTTGCCGCGGGCAAGGGCACCCGCATGAAAAGCGACACGCATAAGGTGCTGCATCCCATCGCCGGGCGGCCCATGCTGGACCATCTGCTGGCCAGCGCCGAGGCGCTCGATCCGCAGCGCCGCGTGGTGGTGGCGGGCCATGGGCGCGATCAGCTGGAAAAGGCGTTGAAGGGCCGGGCGGATATCGCGCTTCAGGAGCCTCAACTGGGCACCGGCCATGCGGTGCAGATGGCCGAACAGGCGCTGGACGGTTTCGATGGCGATGTGCTGATTCTCTATGGCGATGTGCCTTTCGTCCGCACCGAAACGATGCGTGCGATGGTCGAGCGTTTGAACGCCCCTGACGCGCCCGCCGTGGTGGTGCTCGGCTTCGAGCCTGAGGACACGCTGCAATATGGCCGCGTGATCGCGCAGGATGGTCGCATCTTCAAGATGGTCGAGCACAAGGACGCCACGCCCGAGGAACGCGCCTGCCGCCTGTGCAACTCCGGCCTGATGGCGGTGAAGGCGCGCGATCTGTTCGGCCTGCTGGCGCGGGTCGGCAATAACAATGCCCAGGGCGAATATTATCTGATCGATATCGTCAACATCGCCAATCAGGACGGGCGGATCTGCGCCGTGACCGTCACCGACGATGCCGACGAAGTGATGGGCATCAACAGCCGTGGCGAGCTGGCTCAGGCCGAGCGGCTCTGGCAGGACAGGCGCCGCAAGCAGGCGATGGTCGATGGCGCCACGCTGATCGCGCCCGAGACGGTGTGGTTCAGCTGGGACACGCAGCTTGGCCGCGATGTGGTGGTGGAGCCCAATGTGGTCTTCGGTCCCGGCGTTGCGGTGGAGGATCATGTCACCATCCATGCCTTCTCGCATCTGGAAGGCGCCAAGGTGGCCAGCAAGGCCGACATCGGCCCCTATGCCCGCCTGCGCCCCGGCGCGGATATCCGCGAAAAGGCCAAGGTCGGCAATTTCGTCGAGATCAAGAATGCCATCATGGGCGTGGGCGCCAAGGCCAACCATCTGTCCTATGTGGGCGATGCCGAGGTCGGCGCGGGCGCCAATCTGGGCGCGGGCAGCATCACCTGCAATTACAACGGCTATTTCAAGCACAAGACGATCATCGGCGAGCGGGCCTTCATCGGCTCGAATTCGGCGCTGATCGCGCCGGTGACGATTGGGGCCGATGCCATCGTGGCGGCGGGCAGCGCCGTCAGCCGCGACGTGGCGCCGGGCGAACTGCGCATGGTGCGCGCCGAGCAATTGGTGAAGCCGGGCTGGGCCGACCAGTTCCACGACATCATGCGCAAGAAAAAGGCCGAGAAGGACGCCGGCAAGGGATAGCTCTCTTAAGCTGCCTGAAAGCCTGACCGATATAAGTGCGGCCCCAGAGCAGGGCCTAAGAAACAGGGAATTGAGCGCGCATGTGTGGCATCATCGGCATCGTCGGCAAGGATGAAGTGGCGGACCGTCTGGTCGATGGCCTGCGCCGCATGGAGTATCGCGGCTACGACTCGGCGGGCGTCTGCACCGTGCATGAGGGTGAGCTGGTGCGCCGCCGCGCGCCGGGCAAGCTGCTCAATCTGGTGAAGGAACTGGCCGTCAATCCGGCGCCGGGCCATGTCGGCATCGCGCATACCCGCTGGGCCACCCATGGCGCGCCCACGGCGGCCAATGCCCATCCGCATGCCACCAGCGTGCTGGGGCTGGTCCACAATGGCATCATCGAGAACTTCAAGCCTCTGCGCGACGCGCTGATGGCCAAGGGGCGCAGCTTCGAATCCGATACCGATACGGAGGTGGTGGCCCATCTCATTTCGGATCTGGTCGAATCCGGCCTGTCACCCGAGGAGGCTGTTGCTCAGGCGCTGCCGCAACTGCGCGGCGCCTTTGCGCTGGCCATCGCCTTCCGCGAATATCCCGATATGCTGATCGGTGCGCGTCTGGGCTCGCCTTTGGTGGTGGGTTACGGCGAGGGCGAGACCTATCTGGGTTCCGATGCCCTCGCGCTGGCTCCGCTGACGCAGCGCATCTGCTATCTGGAAGAGGGCGACTGGGTGGTCATCACCCGCGAGGGCGCCCGCATCCACGACAAGGACAACAACCCTGTCGAGCGCCCCATCGTGGCCAGCGGCGCCAGCGCGGCGGCTGTGGAGAAGGGCAATTACCGCCACTTCATGCAGAAGGAAATCTACGAGCAGCCCACCGTGGTCGCCCAGACTTTGCGCAGCTACGTGCGTCAGGTCGATGAGAGCGTGGCCCTGCCGCAGATCGATTTCGACCTCTCCGCCATCCGCCGCGTCACCATCGTGGCCTGCGGCACCTCCTTCTACGCCGGTCTGGTGGCGAAATACTGGTTCGAGCAATTCGCCCGCCTGCCGGTCGACATCGATGTGGCCAGCGAGTTCCGCTACCGCGACCCCGTGCTGGAGCCGGGTGGCCTCGCCATCTTCATCAGCCAGTCGGGCGAAACCGCCGACACGCTGGCCGCGCTGCGTCATTGCAAGGAAAATGGCCAGACCATCGCCGTGGTGGTCAATGTGCCCACCAGCTCGATGGCGCGTGAGGCGGATCTGCTGCTGCCCACCCATGCCGGGCCGGAGATCGGTGTGGCCTCCACCAAGGCCTTCACCTGCCAGCTGGCGGTGCTGGCCGCTCTGGCCGCGCATCTGGCGGTCAAGCGCGGGCGGATGAGCCGCGAGGAAGAGCGCCATGTCGTCCATCAGCTGATCGAGACGCCTGCTGCCCTCAACGCGGCTCTGGCCTATGATGATGCGATTGCCGCCATGGCGCATCTGATCGCCTCGGCGCGCGATGTGCTCTATCTGGGGCGTGGGCAGGACTTCCCGCTGGCGCTGGAAGGTGCGCTGAAATTGAAGGAAATCAGCTACATTCACGCCGAAGGTTATGCTGCGGGTGAGATGAAGCACGGCCCCATTGCGCTGATCGATGAGAACGTGCCGGTGATCGTGCTGGCCCCCTCGGGCCCGCTGTTCGAGAAGACCGTCAGCAACATGCAGGAGGTGCGGGCGCGCGGCGGCAAGATCGTGCTGATCTCTGACGCGGAAGGTCTGGCCGAGGCCGGTGAGGGCTGCATCGCCACCATCGAGATGCCCAAGATTCACCCGCTGATCGCGCCGCTGGTCTATGCCGTACCGGTGCAGTTGCTGGCCTATCATGTGGCCTGTGTGAAGGGCACCGATGTCGATCAGCCGCGCAATCTGGCCAAGTCAGTGACGGTGGAGTAACCGCGCGCTGCGATTGGATTTGCATAAAAGCCTCCCTTTCGGCTGAGAGGGAGGCCTTTAACGGCGATGGAAAGGCAACCTTGTCCTGTTTCAGGCGCAAGGTACCGATCGCATCATGGGTAACGCAGGGCGAAATCAGCCCAGATCGCTGATCTCGCTCTCGTCTTCCCGGTCGTCCCGGGTGGTGGGCGAACTGGCCACAACCACGCCGCCCCGGCCCATGCATTTGACCAATGTGCCGCGTTCCAGCACTTCGGTGTCGTCATTCTTCATGTCATTCTCCAACATCGTGCTGACGTGACGGGCGTCTATGCCGCGCACGCCAGTCCTGTCCGGTCGTCGGTCCCAGCCGATCGACCGAAGACGGCCATGGGAAATCCCGAATGGCCGGTTGCTTCAGATGCACTCCCGTGGATTGGCGATGGCTTTATGAGGCTGGAATTTCAGCCATTAACTTTGGATGCTTTTGATAAAAAAGAGCAATTGCATCGCCTTGAATTGATATGAAGAACGATTCAGCTTCGGATGCAAATCGATTGCGGTGAACGCCCCCTCATACGCGCTGACGAGAGCGGTCCCGTTCATCCCCGAGCCAGAAAAAAGGGCAGGGCGCCGCCCACGCAAAAGCCCGGCCTGTAGGATCAGGCCGGGCTCGATGCTGTTCTTCCAGCGGAGCAGTTTTGGGCTTGGGCGAAGGCCTTACCAGTTCCACATGGTCCCGTCTTCAAGGCGCGCGACGGGCAGATAGGCGGGCTTGTAAGGATATTTCGCCGCCAACGCCTCGTCGATGTCCACGCCATGCCCCGGCGCCTCACCGGCATAGAGCATGCCGGAATCGAAGCTGTAATCATGCGGGAACACCGCGTCGGTCTCGGGCGTGTGGCGCATATACTCCTGAATGCCGAAATTGGGCACCCAGGTGTCGAAATGCAACGCCGTGCCCATCGTCACCGGCGAGAGGTCGGTCGCCCCGTGGCAGCCGGTGCGGATCTGGTACAGGCTGGCCAGATCGGCGATGCGGCGCAGATGGGTGATGCCGCCCGCGCCCACGATGGTGGCGCGGATATAGTCGATCAACTGGTTCTGGATCAGATCCTTGGCGTCCCAGATCGTGTTGAAGATCTCGCCCACCGCCAGCGGGGTGGTGGTGTGCTGGCGGATCAGCTTGAAGGCTTCCTGATTTTCCGCCGGGGTTACATCCTCCAGCCAGAACAGGCTGTAGGGCTCCAGCGCTTTGCCCAGCTGCGCGGCTTCGGTCGGCGTGTAGCGGTGATGGCCGTCGTGCAGCAGGTGATGATCGAAACCATAGGTTTCACGCAGCTTTTCAAACAGTTTCGGCACGTAGTTGAGAGCTTTTCGCGTATCCCAACCGGTCACCGAGGGCAGCGCGGCATCGGCGGGCTCATAGAACAGCTTGCCCCGGCCCACGCCATAGGCGTCCTTGATGCCCGGCACGCCGGTCTGTGCGCGGATCGCCTTATAGCCCAGATCGATGTACTGGCCGACCGCATCGACGGTCTCGGCAATATCGCTGCCATTGGCATGACCATAGACCATCACACCGTCGCGGCTGCGCCCGCCCAGCAATTGATAGAGCGGCATGCCCGCCATCTTGGCCTTGATGTCCCACAGCGCGACATCGACAGCGGCGATGGCGCGCATCGTCACCGGGCCGCGACGCCAATAGGCTCCGCGATAGAGATACTGCCAGATGTCCTCGCTGTTGCGCGGGTCCATGCCGATCAGGCAGGGAATAACGTGATCTTCCAGATAGCTGACCACCGATTTCTCACGCCCGTTCAGCGTGGCATCGCCGATGCCATAGACGCCCTGATCGGTCTCGATCTTCAGGGTCACGAAGTTACGGCCCGGGCAGGTGACGATAACACGGGCAGACTGGATTTTCATGGCGCGAGGTTTCCGGATCTGGTCATCTTGTGATAGAGAACCTCCTTGACCAATTCCGGTTGGCCTGTCAATTTTGATTTACGTGGTAAGGCCATTTTCAGGAGATCATCATGACTGACGCCACGCGCCCCCAGAATTCCGGTCCCGAAGCGGCCTCGCATGACCGCCTCTATCAGGATCTGGCGCGCAAGCTGATGGCCGAACTGGCAAGCGGCAAGTTCAAGGTGGGCGACCGCCTGCCCGCCGAGCGCGAGCTGACCACCCAATACAATGTCAGCCGCCCGACCGTGCGCGAAGCCGTGATCGCATTGGAAGTGCAGGGTTTTGTCGAGGTGAAGGTCGGCTCGGGCGCCTATGTCCGTCGCCTGCCGGGCCGCGATGACACGCCCGGCTTCAACATCTCGGCCTTCGAACTGACCGAGGCCCGCCTGCTGTTCGAAGGGGAGGCTGCCGCTCTGGCCGCCACGCAGATCAGCGAGGATGAGCTGGACGAACTGGCCAGTCTGATCGACGAGATGGACCGCAACCCAGAGGACGCCGTGAAGGCCGACCGGGCCTTTCACCTGACCATCGCCCGCGCCTCGCGCAACAATGCGGTGGCCGAAGCGGTCGAGCGCCTGTGGGAACTGCGCCAACTGTCGCCGGAAAGCGCGCTGCTCCACGAAAAGGCGCGCAACGCCAACATCCTGCCCGTGGTCGAGGAGCATACCGCCGTGCTTGAGGCGCTGCGCGCTCACGATTCCAATGCGGCCCGCTCGGCCATGCGCACCCATCTTGCCGCCGTGCTCGACAGCCTGCTCTTCGCCACCGAGGAAAAGGCCATCGAGGAGGCCCGCCGCGCCGCCCGCGCCAAGCGGGAGCGCTACGTCCGCGCCACCAGCTGATCGCGGATGGAAGCCCATTTCGGTCATGCCGCTAACCCGGTTTTTCGGCCTGACCATTATGGGCCTTTCACCATCGGATAAGGCGGAATATGCCACCGCACCCTCGATAAAATCCCAACAGAAGGTTACCAAATAAACCACGGGCATTTACAGTGTGCCAAGGATTGGGCGCCTATGCTCGGCCCATGAGTGGGAAAGTGGCAATCGCCCAAAGCGGCGATCTGGATGTGTTGACGGTGCTGGGCCTGGGGAGGCGCGGCAGCGATGTGTCGGCGCATCTGGGCGGCCTGCAGGATGTGCAGCTTGCCAAGATCGCCCGCATCCGCCTGCTGACCCAGAGCCTGGCCGCCATCGTCGTGCTGGCGCTTTATGCGCAAAGCGTAAGCTGGGTCGCGCTGGCGATCTGGCTGGTGGCGCTGGCGCTCTCGCTGGGCCTTGCCACCCATGCCGACCGCAAGCTGGCCGGGGCGGACCGCCTCACAACCAGACGCCGCGAACGCGCGCTGCAAGGCGCGATGACCGTGGGCAATGGCTTGGCATGGGCCGCCGTGCTGTGGTTCTTCGCCCCCTTCGGCGGCCAGCAGAGCCATTTCGAGATCTGGACCGTGCTGGCCATGCTGATGACGGTCTCGGCGCTGATCATTCCCGCCGTGCCTCTGGCCACGCTGCTCTTCACTGCGGTGGTAGGCGGTGCGGCGGTGGGGTCTTTCCTTCAGGGCGGCTATCCGGCGATGGCGGGCGTGTCGGGCCTGTTTGTGGCTTTTGTGGCGCTGGGCACGGTGGAATCCGCGCGCAATGTGCTGCTCTCGCGGATTACGGCGGCCAGCATTGTCGAGCGCAATGAGGTGGTCAGCCTGCTGCTGCGGGAATCGGAGGATGAGGCCGACTGGCTGTGGCAGATCGACGCGCAGCACCGCGTCCGCGATGCCGGGCGGCGCTTTGCCGATGCGCTGGGCCTCTCGCCCGCGCAGATCGAGGGCAAGCCGCTGCTGCAACTGATCTCTGGCGCGGATGGCTTCGATCCGGGGTGGCGCGAGTTGGCGACCCGCCTGCGCGACCATGAGAGTTTTGCCGGCCTTGCCGTGCGCGTGCAGGTGATGGGGCGGCTGCGCTGGTGGGAGATGTCGGGCGCCCCGCGCCGCGATGGTGCCGGGGCTTTCGAAGGTTTCCACGGCGTGGTCTCCGACGTGACGCAGCAGCGCGAAACCGCCGAGCGCATCGCCTGGCAGGCCCGCCATGACACGCTGACCGGCCTGCCCAACCGCGTGATGCTGACCGAGGCGCTGGCCGCAACGCTGACGGGCGAGGGCGGCGGCGCGCTGATGTTGCTCGATCTGGACCGGTTCAAGGCGGTGAATGACACGCTGGGCCATCCGGTGGGCGATGCGCTGCTGGCTCAGGTGGGCCAGCGGCTTCAGGCGCTGATGGGCCCCGGCGAGATGGCGGGCAGGCTGGGCGGCGATGAATTTGCCGTCGTGCTGCCCGATGCGGAACGGCTGGATCAACTCGGCCAGCAGATCATCCACGACCTGTCGCGTCCCTATCTGGTGAGCGGCCATACGCTGGCGATCGGCGTCAGCATCGGCTCGGCCATGGGTGGGCGCGATGGCGAGAGCGTCGAAGAGCTGATGCGCCATGCCGATATGGCGCTCTATCGCTCCAAGGACACCGGGCGCGGGCGCCATGTCGCCTATGACGACGCGCTGAGCGCCGTGGTGCGCGACCGGCGCGAGCAGGAGGATGAGCTGCGTCGCGCCATCGAAAGCGAGCAATTCATCCTGCAATATCAGCCCGTCGTCGATCTGATCGGTGAGCGGGTGGTTGGCTTCGAGGCGCTGCTGCGCTGGCATCACCCCGAGCGCGGGATGATTGCCCCCGATGCTTTCGTCCCTCTGGCCGAGGCCTGCGGGCTGATCCTGCCCATCGGTCGCTGGGTGCTGGGCGCGGCGGCGCGTGAGGCGGCGCGCTGGCCCGGACCTCTGCGCGTGGCGGTGAATGTCGCCCCCCTGCAACTGATGGCGCCCGATTTTGTCGAGGGGCTGGTGCAGATGCTCTCCAGTTCGGGCGTGAAGCCGCAGCGGCTGGAAATCGAGGTGACCGAGAGCATCTTCGCAGGCGACGCGGACCGCGCGCGCTCTGTGCTGGAGCGGGTTCTGGCGCTGGGCTGCCGGGTGTCGCTCGATGATTTCGGAGTGGGGGCCTCGTCGCTCGATTATCTGCGCCGCCTGCAGTTCTCCTCGATCAAGATCGACCGGGGACTGGTGAAGGGCGCGCTGGCCGGGCATCAGGAAAGCCTCGCCACGATCCGCGCGATCGTCGCCATGGCCGATGGGCTCGATATGGGCAGCACCGCCGAGGGGGTGGAGACAGCACAGGAACTGGCGCTGATGCGCGATCTGGGGTGCCGCTGGGTGCAGGGCTATTACTTCGGCCGCCCGATGGAGAGCAGTGCGATTGATCGTCTGTTTGAGAGGCAGAAGCAGGCTTGAAGAAGGTTTGAAGGAAGAAAGCAGGGGACGCCCGCGCCCCCTGCACCCCCGGATACGTCTTCCGACACGGATGCAGCGCAAGGTTGCCTCGTTGCGCAAACGTCCCACCGCCGGAGGCTTTCATGCCTGCGGCGCGGCAAGCTGAGCGCTAGGCCGAACTCTATGCGCAACGTAGACATTCATGGGAGCGCGAGGGGGTAACCCCCTCGCATCTTCCCTTTAAAACCCTTGAAAACAAAAAGGCGGCGAAGCCGAAGCCCCGCCGCCCTTCAATCCGATAAATCCGAAAGTGATCAGGCCGAAACCAGCGTCCGCACCACGCTTTCGAACAGGGCGCGGCCATCGATGCCGCCTTGGGCCTTTTCGATATGGCGCTCGGGGTGAGGCATCATGCCCAGCACATTGCCCTTCTCGTTCAGCACGCCAGCGATGTTGCGCGCCGAGCCATTGACCTCTTCGGCATAGCGGAAGGCCACGCGGCCTTCGCCCTCGATGCGGTCCAGCGTGGCGTCGTCGGCGAAGAAGTTGCCGTCGTGATGGGCCACGGGGATGGTGATGCGCTGGTCCTTGAAATAGCGGCTGGTGAACAGCGAGTCGTTGTTCTCGACGTTCAGCGCCACTTCGCGGCAGACGAAGCGGATGCCGGCGTTGCGCATCAGCGCGCCGGGCAGCAGGCCAGCCTCGGTCAGCACCTGGAAGCCGTTGCACACGCCAAGGACGGCGACGCCCTTGTTGGCGGTGGCGACAACGGCCTGCATCACGGGGCTGCGGGCAGCCATGGCGCCGCTGCGCAGATAGTCGCCATAGGAGAAGCCGCCGGGCAGGGCGATGAAATCAAGGCCTTCGGGCAAAGCGGCGTCGCCGTGCCAGACGCGATGGACCTCGCCGCCGCAGACATTCTCGATTGCCACCGCCATGTCGCGGTCGCAGTTCGAGCCGGGGAAGGTGATGACGGCAGCGCGGAAGGTCATGCGGCGACCCTTTCGATGCGGTAGTTCTCGATGACCTGATTGGCGAGCAGCTTCTGCGCCATCTCGTCCAGAGCGGCGTCGGTGACGCTGTCATCGACGTCCAGCTCGATCAGGCGGCCGGCGCGCACGTCCGAAACGCCCGAAAAGCCGAGGCCTTCGATGGCGTGATGGATGGCGCGGCCCTGCGGATCGAGCACGCCGTTCTTGAGGCTGACGAAAACGCGCACTTTCATGGGGGCAGGGCCTTTCTGCTGGGCAAAGAGAGGAATCGCGGCCCCTATGGCCCCGAAAAGCGCAAAAGCCAAGGGGCAGGGTAGGCCGCCTGCCCCTTTTCAGCCGATCAGCCGCCGTTGCGGGGCGCGGCGGGGTTGCCGGTGCCGTCCAGACGGTCCCCGCCAAGGGCGCGGTAGAGCGAAACGCGGTTCGATCCATCGGCCAGCACCGTGGCGATCAGCGTCTTTTCCGAAGTGTAGAGCGTCTGCTGGGCGGTCAGCACATCAAGATAGGTGTCGATCCCGCCCTGATAACGCTGGGTGGAGAGGCGGAAGTTGTCCGCCGCCGCGTCGCGGGCTGCCGTGCTGGCCTCAAGCTGGTCGGCGATGGTGCCGCGACGGGCCAGCACATTGGCAACGTCGGAGAAGGCCGATTGCACCGCCTTGCGATAGGCGGCGAGCGAGGCGGCCTGCTGGGCCTCGGCCTGACGCGCGGCGGCCTTGCCTGCCCCGGCGCGGAAGATGGGATAGCTCAGCGTGGCGCCGCCTGCCCAGGCGAAGGTGCCGCCGGTGAACAGGCTGGCCAGCGCCGTGCTGGCCGTGCCGAGCAGGCCGGTCAGGGTGATTTTCGGGAACAGCGCGGCGCGGGCGGCGGCGGCATTGCCCTTGGCGGCTTCCAGCGAGTCTTCGGCCTGCATCACATCGGGGCGGCGCAGCAGAATGTCGGAAGAAAGCCCGGTGGGGATGGTCGCCAGATGCAGATTGGCGTCGGTGAGGCTGAGCGGAAGGTTCGTCGGATCGATGTCGTCGCCCACCAGCAGGCGCAGCGCGTTGAGATCGGCGGCCTGATTGTTGGTCTGGCTGGCGATATCGGCCTCGGCCTGACGCAGAGTGATCTCGGCCTTGCGCAGGTCGCCCAGTGGGGCCACGCCGCCATCGACCCGCTTTTTCGTCAGTTGCACGCTGTTCTTGGCAGCGACTTCGGTGTCGCGGGCCAGCTTCAAAAGGCTGGTGTCGGCGGCATAGGCCAGCCAGCCGGTCGCGATGCTGGAGACCACCGAAAGCCGCGCGCTGCGCGCTGCCGCCTGTGTGCCGAGATAGGAGGCGCGGGCCGCGGCCGTCAGATCACGCAGCCGCCCGAACAGGTCGAGTTCATAGGATGAGACCACGCCCTGAGCGTTGAAGGAATCGCCCTTGGCGTTGCTGGAAATGCCCAGAGCGCGGTCGCCGCCCGAATGGGTCCAGCCCGCGCCGGCGTCCAGTTCGGGGAACAGTGCGGAGCGGGCGATGCGGAACTGGGCCTGCGCTGCCTGCACATTGGCCACCGCCTGAGCGATATCCTGATTATGCACCAGCCCCTGCTCGATCAGCGCGACCAGACGCGGATCGGCCAGCACCTCGCGATAGGCATAGGTCGGGGTTTGCTCCACGCCGGGCGCGGCATAGGCGGGGCCCGAGGGGAACTGGGTGGGGATGGGCAATGGGCCATCCGATTTCGGAGCGGCCTGGGCGGCGCTGGCGGTCAGCATGCTTGCCATGGCCAGCAGGGCGGGGAGGCGGCTCATGCCTGCGCCTCCCGTCCGGTCGTCTTCTTGCTGCGGAATTTCTCCCACTTTTCCTTCAGCGTCAGGCGGATCAGCACGAAGAACAGCGGGATGAAGAACACCGCCAGCACCGTGGCCGTCAGCATGCCGCCGATCACGGCGGTGCCGATGGCGATGCGCGCATTGGCACCCGCGCCATGCGCCAGAGCCAGCGGCAGCACGCCGAAGATGAAGGCGCAGCTGGTCATCAGGATCGGGCGCAGGCGGATCTTGGCCGAATTAAGCGCGGCCTCCAGAATGCCCTTGCCCTTATGGACCTCGGCCTCGGCGAACTCGATCATCAGGATCGCGTTCTTGGCGGCCAGACCCATGGTGGTGGTGAGGCCGATCTGCAGATAGACGTCATTCTCCAGCCCGCGCAGCGTCACCATGGCGATGGCACCCACCAGCCCAAGCGGGATCACCAGCAGCACGGCCACCGGCACGCTCCAGCTTTCATAGAGCGCGGCAAGGCACAGGAAGACCACGATCAGCGAGACGCCATAGAGGATCGGCCCCTGACTGCCCGCCAGCCGCTCCTGATAGGAGGTGCCCGACCAGGCCACGCCGACGCCGGGATATTTGTCGGCGATTTCCTGGAAAGCATTCATCGAATCGCCCGAGGAATAGCCTGCGGCAGGCTGGCCCGAGAACTCGTAATTCGAGATGGCGTTGAAGCGCAGCAGCGAGGTCGGCGCCTTGCCCCAGCTCGCCGAGGCGAAGGTGGAGAAGGGCACCATCTGCCCATCGCCGCCGCGCACATGCCAGTTGCTGAGGTCTTCGGGGCGCGAACGGAATGGCCCGTCGCCCATCACATAGACGCGCTTCACACGTCCGCGATCCACGAAATCGTTGACATAGGTGCCGCCCCAGGCCGTGGACAAAGTGTTGTTCACATTGGCCGCCGTGATGCCCAGCGCCTGCAATTTCTGCGTGTCGGTGCTGATCTTCAGGGTCGGCTGATCGGGCAGGTTGGTCAGGCGGACATTGGCGAGGCGCTTGTCGGCGCGGCAATCGGCCAGGATCTGGTCGCGCACCCTGGCAAACTCCTCGCGCGAGAGGCCGCCATTGTTCTGCAACTCGGCCTGAAAGCCTGTGGCCTGACCCAGACCGCGCACGATGGGCGGCTGCAGCGCGTAGAATTCCAGATCGCGAAAGCCGGAGATCGCCTTGGTGGCGCGGTTGGTGATGGCTTCGGCGGTGTTCTGTTCACCCGGGCGGTCATCCCAATCGGTCAGCGAGATAAAGCCGCGACCCACATTCTGGCCGTTGCCGCCGCCGCCGCCGCCCGCCACGGTCAGCACCGTGTCTACATTCTTGGGCTCGTGGTCGAGGAAGTATTTCTCGATGGCAAGCTGGGCCTGCTGGGTGCGCTCGATGGTCGCGCCGGAGGGCAACTGGAAGCTGAGCTGGCCGAAGCCCTGATCCTCATTGGGCAGGAAGCCGGTGGGCAGGCGCGTGAACAGGAAGGCCAGCAGCGCCAGCATCACCACATAGGCGATGAGCGGGCGCCGCTTGTTATGCGCCACCTTTTCGGCGCGTGGATAGTACCAGCCGATCAGCTTGCCGAAATAGCGGTCGAACTTCACACGCATCCAGTGGCTGGCGCGGCCAACCAGACTGGTTTCGTCCTCATCCTCGGGCCGCTTGAGCAGCGTGGCCGTCAGTGCGGGCGAGAGGATCAGTGCCACCATCACCGAGAGCGCCATGGCCGCCACGATGGTGAGCGAGAACTGGCGATAGATCACGCCGGTCGAGCCGCCGAAGAAGGCCATCGGCAGGAACACCGCCGAAAGCACCAGCGCGATGGCGACCAGAGCGACCGAGATTTCCTTCATGGACTCGATGGTGGCGTCACGCGGGCTCATGCCGGGGTTTTCGTGCATCAGGCGCTCGACATTCTCGACGACCACGATGGCGTCGTCGACCAGCAGGCCGATGGCCAGCACCATGCCGAACAGCGTCAAGGTGTTGATAGAATAGCCAAAGGCGGCAAACACGCCGAAGGTGCCCAGCAGCACCACCGGCACGGCGATGGCCGGGATCAGCGTGGCGCGCCAGCTCTGCAGGAAGACGAACATCACGATGACGACCAGGACGATGGCCTCGATCAGTGTCTCGACCACGTCATGCACCGATTTGGTGATGAAGCGGGTGGAATCGTTGGCAAAGGCATATTCATAGCCCGCAGGCAGCTTCTGCCGCTCGAACTCGGCCTTCACCAGCTCGGCGGTGGCCAGAGCGTCGGCGCCCGGCGACAGCGAAACCGCCAGAGCCGCGCCGGGATGGCCGTTGACGCGGCTGACCACGCCATAGCTCTCCGCGCCCAGTTCGATGCGGGCGACGTCCTTCAGCAGCACATTGGCGCCATTGGCCTGCGTCTTCACCACGATCTGGGCGAATTGATCCGGCGTCTGCAGGCGCGACTGGGCGGTCACCGTGGCATCCAGCATCTGGCCCACGGGGCTGGGCACCGCGCCCACTTCGCCTGCTGCCACTTCGGCGTTCTGGGCGGTGATGGCGGCGGTGACGTCGCTGGGCATCAGCTGATAGCTGGCCAGCTTGTTGGGATCGAGCCAGATGCGCATCGCATATTGCGAGCCATAGACGTTGGTCTGGCCCACGCCCTGAATGCGCCCGATGGCCTCCTGCATATTGCTGACCATGAAGTCGGAGACGTCGATGTTGGTCGACTTGTCATAGGTGTCGTAAACGGCCGCGATCATCAGGAAGTCGGGGTTCGACTTCGTCACGCGCACGCCCTGCTGCTGCACCTGAGCGGGCAGGCGGGTGAGCGCCTGCTGCACCTTGTTCTGCACCTGCACCTGCGCGATGTCGGGATTGGTGCCCTTCACGAAGGTGGCGGTGATCGTCACCGTGCCCGCCGAGCTGGAGGTCGAGCTGAAATAGAGCAGACCGTCGATGCCGGTGAGCTGTTGCTCGATCACCTGCGTCACGCTGCTCTCAAGGGTCGCGGCGGACGCGCCCGGATAGGTCGCGTTGACGTTGACCTGAGGCGGAGCGATGTCCGGGAACTGCTGCACGGGCAGCGAGAACAGCGCGCCCACGCCGATCATCATGGTGATGATGGCGATCACCCAGGCGAAAATGGGCCGATCAATGAATATGCGCGACATGGATCAGCCTTACTTTGCGCCGGCGGCGCCGTTTTTGCCCAGATTGTAACCCTGAGCGGTCTTTTCCGGCACGGGCTTCACCGCGCCATTGGGGCGCAGCAGGCCAAGGCCCTGCGTGATGACCTTGTCGCCCGGCTTGATGCCATCGGTCACCACCCAGCTGTCGCCCACAGTGCGCGTGGCGGTGACCTGACGCATCTCGGCCTTGTTGCCCTGTCCCACGACATAGACCGTGGCCGTGCCCTTGGCATCGCGGCTGACCGCGCCCTGAGGCACCAGAATGACCTTGGTCTGCACCGCCTGGCTCAGTCGCGCGCGGACAAACAGCCCGGGCAGCAACAACCCTTGCGGATTGGGAAAGCGCGCGCGCAGCGTCACCGTGCCGGTGGTGGTGTCCACCGTGACTTCGGAAAACTGCAGCTTTCCGGGCAGAGGGTAATCCTTGCCGTCATCCAGCCGCAGCTTCACATCGGGCTCGCGCGCTTGAGCGCCGCCATCGGCCAGTGCCAGCCGCAGCTTCATCATATCCGCCGCATTCTGCTGAATGTCGACATAGATCGGGTCGAGAACCGCGATGGTGGCCAGCGCATCGGCCTGATTGGCCGTGACCAGCGCGCCATCGGTGTAGGCCGAGCGGCTGATGCGCCCGGTCAGCGGGGCGGGCACGGTGGTGTATTGCAGGTTGATCCGCGCGGTCTCCAGCGCGGCGCGGGTCTGCAGCACGCTGGCTGCCGCGGTGCGCTGGGTGGCGGCGGCATCGGTGTAGTCCTGCTGCGACACGGCCTGACTGGCGGCCAGCGGCTTGTAGCGGTCGGCCTTGATCTTGGCGGCCTCGGCACTGGCCTGAGCGCTGGTTAGATTGGCCTGCGCCTGATTGGCGGCGGCGCGATAGAGCCTGGGATCGATGCGATAGAGGGGCTGGCCCTCCTTCACGATGGCGCCTTCCTCGAACAGGCGCTTCTCGATGATGCCGGAGACCTGCGGGCGCACCTGCGAGACGCGGAAAGGCGCGGTGCGGCCCGGCAGCTCGACCTCAAGCGGGACGGTGCTTTCGGTGGCGACCCAATAGCCCACTTCGGTCGGCCCTTTCGCCTTGCCCTTGTCCTTGCCCGAACAGGCGGCAAGGCCGAGGCTGCCGGCCAGCAGAAGCGTCACGGCAACACGCATGCGCGGGGCAGGCAGAAGGGGCTGGCGCTTGGCCAGCGCGAGGGCGAAAACTGTATGGGTCATGAACGGGGTCTTCTGGCGAAGGCGAGCGCCAAGTCAAGGTGGCGAGCGTGCACTTGGCGAGATCGTGACAATTTGATACGCGGCCACCCGGCCCGGTCCTTGCGGGCTTTTCAGGGGGCGGCAGAGGCGTCTTGCGGTGTCACACCGTATGGAATGGCGGTGTAGATGGCCGATATCCGCGCATGTGCCATCCTAGACTTTTGTCTTATCGTGCTTTTTCAAGCGCAACAGGCGGCTCAGGGCTTGGGCAGATCGACCCCGGCGGGCAGCACCACCGTTTCCACCGCGCTGGCATCGCTCAGATAGTGCTGCGCGGCGGCCTGCACCTGCTCGGGGGTGACGGCCATCAGCCTTGCCTTGGCGTGCAGATTGCGCTCGATATGGTCGGGCTCGCTCTGAGCGCGCATGGTCAGGCCCATCCAGCCCGCATTGCTTTTCAGCGCATTGTCAAAGCCTTCGGCCAGCGGCGCGCGGGCCCGCTGGAACACATCCTGACTGACGCCCTGATCGCGCAATGTTGCCAGCGCCTCACGGATGGCGGCGCGGGTGGCGTTGAGGTCCTTCACATCGACCGAGGCATTGATGGTGAAGAGGCCGAAACCCTTGTAGAAACGCGAATTGTCGCTGCTGGAACCCGGCGAATAGGCCTTGCCCAGCTTCTGGCGCAGGGTTTCGGTGAGCTGGATGCGCACCACCCGCTCCAGCATGTTGAGCACCTGCTTTTCCTGCGGATCGCTGTCGTCGCGGGTCAGCCAGGCCAGATAGACCAGCGACTGGTCCTTGGCCCCTTCATGGCGCACCACGCGCAGGGTGTGGTTGGCGGTGAAGGGCCGCGTGCGGCGGTCGGCATAGGGCTGGAACTCGGGCTCGCGCGGGGGCAGGGCGCCCAGCGTGCGGGCGGCCGAGGCGATGGCCTTGTCCTCATTCACATCGCCGACGATGCCGACCTCGATGGCGCCATGGGCCAGACGGTCGCTGATCGCGGCCTTGAGTTTCGTGAAATTTTGCGCGCGATAGGCGATGATCGACTGGCGGGTGAAGCGCGGATCGCCATCGGAAAGAATGCCGCCCAGCTGCGACACCAGAGCGGCAGCGGGCGTGGAGATGCTCTGCGCGAACATCGTGTCGACCGACTGGCGGAAGGGCACCTCGCCTTCGGGCCGGTAACCCGGATCGGTGAGCAGGGCGGCCATCAGCTCCATCTGCAGGTCGAGATCGGCCGGCAGCACGCCCGCCGCGCTGATGAACGTGTCGCCGCCATTGGACAGCCCCAGCCCATAGGAATGCCCGGCCAGAATGCTGCGCAAATCCTCACGGCTGTGCTTGCCGAGGCCCCCGCTGCCCAGCGCCGAGGTCATCGAGACGGCCAGCGGATCGGCCTTGGTGGCCAGCATCGTGCCGCCATCCACCGACATGCTGACCATCACCTGATCCTTGGCCAGATCGGTGTGTTTGAGGTTCAGCCGCACGCCATTGGCAAAGCGGATCTCGCGGATGCCGCGCGTCGGCTCGCGCTGGTCGGAGGCGACCTTGCCCGCCGGGCCGAAATCCTTGTAGGCGAAGGGCGTTTCGGCCTGCTGCGCATCGTCGGGCAGGGCGGCTTTCACGCCCTCATCCCATGCCGCGCGCAGGGCCGCCGCGCCGCCAACGGGCGCCTTGGGGCCCTCGAAGCGGATCAGCGGATCGTCGAAGGGCACCGCCTCGGTTTTGAGCGCGGCCAGCACGGCCTCGGGGGTGATGTGCGGGATCAGCGCCTGAATGCGCGCGTCGGTCGCCACCGGGGTGGAGGGCACCGTATCGTCGCGCAGCAGCGCGAAGGCATTGCCCAGCAGCAGGCCGCTGCCCCGCGTATCCTGAGCGGCGGCGGCATGTTCGGCATTGGTTTTCAGATTGGCAACCTGCTCGGCCACCTCGGCTTTGGTGAAGCCGCGATCGAGCGCGCGGTGCAGTGTGCTGACCGCCGCGATCAGCCCCTTGTGCCAGCCGCCCACATCGGCTTCGACCATCAGCGTGGTGGCGCGCCCGGCCTTTTGCAGGCCCGATGTGCCGAAGCCCGCGCCGCGATAGGGCGGATTGGCCTGCGCCGCCAGACGCTGCAACCGCCGCTGGATGATGCCATAGCCGATCGAGCGCAACGTATCCTCGTCGCGCTGGGCCTGCGTGTCGGGCTCCTCGGGCCAGGGGCCCTGCGCGGTGATGTCGATCCGCTCCGGGCTGGCGGGATCGAGATAGATCGAGGTGTGGCCCTTGTTGGCCAGATCGATGGGGCCGCCCTTTTCCTCGGGCGGATTATGCGCCGACTTCCAGCTGGTGAAATGGGCCTTGATGGCGCTTTCCACGGCTGCCGGATCGATGTCGCCGATCACGATCACCGTGGTGCGCGCGGGCACGTAATGGCGCGACCAGAAGGCGCGCAACGTGTCGGGCGTGGCGGCGTTGAGCGCCTCGGTGGTGCCGATGGGCAGGCGCTGGGCAAAGCGCGCGCCCGGCGCGGTGAACTTCAGCCGGTCTTCGAGCGCGCGGTAGGACCAGCTGTTGCGGTCGCGCTTCTCGGCCAGCACCACGCCGCGTTCGCGAGTGGTTTCGGCGGCGGGGAAGGTCAGTTCGCTGGCGGTCTCGCGCATCAGCATCAGCGCGGTGTCGATCAGCGAGGCGTCGTTGCGCGGCAGATCGAGCTGATAGGTGGTGTGATCGAAGCTGGTCTGGGCGTTGGTGTCGGCCCCAAAGGCCAGCCCCAGCCGCTCCAGCAGGCGGATCATCTCGCCCGAGGGGACATGGGTCGAGCCCTGGAAGGCCATATGCTCGACATAATGGGCATAGCCGCGCTCGGCATCGCTTTCGTCGAGCGATCCGGCGGCGACCTCCATCCGCACCAGCACCTCGCCCTTGGGGGTGGTGTTGGGGCGGATGATGTAGCGCATGCCATTGGGCAGGCGCCCGAAACGCCATGCCGGGTCGAGCGGCACGTCGCTTTTCTCAAAAGCCCAGATGGGCTTCGCTGCCTCTTTCGCTTTCGTGCCAGCCTTGCTCGTGGCAGGCTTGGCCACGGCAGGCTGAACAAGAACCATGCTGCCGGCACAGGCGGCCAGCAGCAGGGCTTTCATCGAACGGCGCGAAAGCGTCAGAGGCAGGATCAGCTTATTTGCCCCGCAGCTTGCGATGGACCGAGAGGTCGAACACTTCGGACGGGCCGTTGTTCTCGTTCTCGAGCAGGCCGAGGCGACGCGCGACCTCCTGATAGGCCTCTTCCTCGCCGCCCAGATCGCGACGGAAACGGTCCTTGTCCAGCTTCTCGCCGGTGGTCATGTCCCACAGGCGGCAACCGTCGGGGCTGATCTCGTCGGCCAGGATCACGCGGCTGAAATCGCCATCCCAGATGCGGCCAAACTCGAGCTTGAAGTCGACCAGACGGATGTTGATCGCGGCGAACATGCCCGACATGAAGTCGTTCACGCGGATGGCCATCGACGAGATGTCATGCATCTCCTCGTTCGAGGCCCAACCGAAAGCGGCGATATGCTCTTCGGAGATCAGCGGATCGCCCAGAGCATCGTCCTTGTAGTAATATTCGATCAGCGTGTGGGGCAGGGGCTCACCCTCGGGGATGCCCAGGCGCTTGCTGATCGAGCCGGCCGCCACATTGCGGACCACCACCTCGATGGGGATGATCTCGACCTGGCGCACCAGCTGCTCGCGCATGTTGAGGCGCTTGATGAAATGGGTGGGGATGCCGATGTGGTTCAGGCGGGTGAACACATACTCGCTGATGCGGTTGTTGATCACGCCCTTGCCGTTGATCGTGCCCTTCTTCTGCGCGTTGAAGGCGGTGGCATCATCCTTGAAATACTGGATGATCGTGCCCGGCTCGGGGCCCTCATAAAGGATCTTGGCCTTGCCTTCGTAGATCTGGCGGCGACGGGACATGGGCAAATCCTTTATCAATTCAACGTCATCGAATGAGCCGAACGCTCAGGTTCGGCCCTAAAAGGCGAGCCCCGGCGCACTGGTCCGTCGCGCAAACACGACAGCACCGCGCGGCCGGGGCATAGGGGCCATATAGGCCAAGCTTCGCGCGGGTTCAACCATGCGCGGGGTATCCTGTGTCAAGCGGGTGAATGACGCTCAAACCTCGTTCAGCACGCCGGTGGCGAAGAAGGATTCCAAGGCCTTGGCATGCGGTTGCCAGTCGATGTTACGCTCGGCCAGCCAGTCGTCGCAGCAGCAGGTGTCGGTGTAGCGTTCGCCGCCGTCGCACAGAATGGTGACGACCGAGCCGCTTTCCCCCCGCGCCGCCATCTCGGAGATCAGCCGCGCGCAGGCCCAGATGTTGGTGCCGGTCGAGCCGCCGACTGGCCGCCCCAGCCGCTGCGAGATCACCCGCATCGCCGCGATCGAGCGCGCATCGGAAATGGCGTCCATCCGGTCGATCACGTCCGGGATGAAGGAGGGTTCGTGGCGGGGGCGCCCGATCCCCTCGATGATGCTGGATTTGCAGGCGCCCAGCGAGGTGATGCTGCGATCCGCATAATGCTGGTGGAAAATCGAGGCTTCGGGGTCGGCCACACAAAGCTGCGTATCGACGCGGCGATAGCGCAGATAGCGTCCGATGGTCGCCGATGTGCCGCCCGTGCCCGCACCGCACACCACCCATGCGGGGATGGGATGCTCTTCGCGCGCCATCTGCTGGAAGATCGATTCGGCGATGTTGTTGTTGCCGCGCCAGTCGGTCGCCCGCTCGGCATAGGTGAACTGGTCCATGTAATGGCCGCCGGTTTCCTCGGCGAGCCGCGCGCTGGCTTCGTAGACTTCGCCGGGGCTGTCGACATAATGGATCTCGCCGCCATGAAAGCGGATCAGCGCGATCTTGGCTGCTGCCACGGTGCGCGGCACCACGGCGATAAAGCGCAGCCCCAGCAGCCGGGCGAAATAGGCCTCCGACACGGCGGTCGAGCCGGAAGAAGCCTCGATCACGGTTGTATCGGGCCCGATCCAGTCGTTGCACAAAGCATAGAGGAACAGCGAGCGGGCGAGGCGATGCTTCAGGCTGCCGGTCGGATGGCTGCTCTCATCCTTGAAATAGAGCGTGATGCCGCCGCCGGGCAGATGGCTGGTGCCCTCGATCGCATGGGTGATGAGATGCGTGTCGCTGGTGCGCGTGATGTCGGCTTCGATGCGGCGGATGGCCTGGGCGTTCCAGGCGCGCCTCTCGCTCAGGGCTGCTTGCGTCATGCCGCTCACTTCTCTCTGGCGGGGGTAAAGTCAAGGAGCAGATCACCGATTGCATGATCCGGGGTGGAGTCGGTTTGAAAAATGTACGGAAGGGCACATTTTTACGGCACGGGCCCGCTCCCTCGCCCGGCCACCCACGGGATACCGACCGATGCGTGACCGGGCGGGGAAGCGAGCCGGTGCCGGAGATCACTCTCACGTCGTATAGAGGTTGCAGGTCGACCGGGTGGCGGTGGGGGCGGGGTTGTAGATCATCGAATAATCGCGTGTGTCGCGCACCACATAGGATGCGACATAATGGATCAGCATCGGCTTGACATAGAGCGTGCCGAACAGTGCCTGATAATCGTAATTGATCTCGACGAACATCACCCCATAGCCCAGCGGCGCGCTCACCTGAGGGTTGGAATCGCCCATGCCCGTCGACACCGTGCCCGCATTGGCCAGCGTGGCGGTGGTGCCCGCCGCGGTGGTGGTGGTGCCGTAGGAGCTGTCGTAACCCGCGCCGCTGCGCTTGCCCAGACAGCGCTGCCAGTGGATGCGCTGCACCGGCAGCACATCATAGGTCTGGGGCACATATTCCAGGCTGGAGATGGTGACGCGGCCATAGGTCGTCAGCTTGATCCCGTTGCTCTGCAGGCGCACGCCCGAGAAGATGTCGTTGATGTCGGTCTCGCGGATCTGGGTGGTGGCCAGCGTGCTGGCCAGACCCACGCGGCTGGCATTGTCGGCCAGCGTCATCGCCACCTGACTGATCCGCATCTGCGATAGGCCGTAATTGGCAAATTCGATCCCCGCCCCGCCCAGATACATCACCAGCGGCAGCATAAAGGCGAATTCGATCAGGGCGGCGGCCTGACGGTCGCGCCACAGGCGTTTCAGCACGGCGGCTGGTTTCATGTGGGGGCCCCTCATGTGCAGATCGTCGTGGGGGTGGGCACGGACTGGGCGGTGTAGGGCTGGTTCTTCAGAATGGTGGTGGCCGAAATCGTCACCTGCTTGCCCCAGCCCATCCAGGATCCGGTGGGGAACAGCCGGGGGTAGGTCATCGTCGAAGTATAGACCACCGTATCCCCCGCGCCGCCATTGCCGCTGATGCCGGGGTTGGCATCCCATGTGCTGTTGCCGTTGACGTCGGTGAAGCATTCGCCCGGATCGCGCACGCCATTGCCATTGCTGTCGGTGAAGGGCTCGGGCGAGATATAGCCATATTGGGCATAGCTCATCCGCGTGGGATAGCCGCTGACATAGGCGGCATTTTTGTTGGCCGCCTGCACGATCGAGAGCACCTGCGCGTCGATGCTGGCCGGGGTGGCGTTCTGGATGGTGGAATCGCGCCCGGCCTTCTGCACCGCGCCGGACAGCACCGCCTGCAGATAGAGCTGATAGGCAAAATCGGCCAGACCCATCACCATCAGCAGGGCGATCGGCGCCGTCATGGCAAATTCAATCGCCGCCGCGCCTTTGCGCGCCCGCGCCAGAGCCCGCAGCAGGCGGGAAATGCGGTCCATCCGCCTCATTGCGAGATCCGCAGGCTGGAGACCTGCTTGGCGATGTTGGTGAAGGCCGCCGTCAGGCCGCTGCCGCTGGTGGTGGCCAGCGCCTGGCTGTTCGATGTGGCGCAGGACACCAGCGTGGAGGGCGCGGTGGTGGCGATGGAGATCGTCCAGACGTTGATGTTGCGCGCCTTGGCCGCCGAACATTCGGCGAGGAAGCGGGCGTTGTGATAATTGGTCAGATTGCCGAAATCGCCGCCCGACACGCGCCGGTCGTAATACTCATTGCCATACATGCCATAGACCTGCGTGTTGGGCGACATCACGCCATCGGTGAGGAAGACGATCACCCGGTTGGGCTGCTGGCGGCCCGGCCATGCGGCGGTGTCATTGGCAAAGATGCCGTTGGGCGAGAGCAGCCGCGTGCCCCAGATCATCCCCGTATCGTGATAGGTGCCGCCCATAGGGCGGAAATCGCTGGCGTTCACATAGGCCGACACCTGCGCACGCGTCATAGTGGCGAGCCGCGAAACGGGTTTGCCGCAGCTGACCAGGCCCTGTTGCATGTAGGATGGCGTGCCGATGTTGGGGTTGTTGCTGCCCAGTTCCAGCAGGGTGGCGGTGTTGCCGGTGCTGGAGAAATTGTTGCGGGCATAGAAGACTTCTGGCCACATCGGCTTCCACTGAGTCCTGATGTCGCTGGTGGGCGTCAGATCGGGATCAAGGTCATAAGGCAGGCTGGAGAGGTTGAAGCTGGAGACGCCCGGCGTGGTGTAACGCTCTTCAAGGCATCCGGCCCAAGCGTTGGTGACGCCGATCTTGGTCGGGTCCGGCGTGGGCAGGCCGGTGCTGTAGATGCTCAGATTTTCGGAGACGGGCTGATAGCTGTAGAGGATGGGAATCCCCAGTAGATTGAGCGTGAGAACCCGCGCGTTGTAGGTCCAGCTGGTGTTGCTGTTCCCCAGTCCGCCCACGACATATTTGGGCGAGATGTCCATCACCGCGCGGCCAGCATTCACCGTCGAGCTGTAGGTTACGAAGCCATAGCGGATATGCGTCTGCGCGCTGGAAGCCGCGGCCAGCGTGTCATAGAAACTGAGTACCGCCGTGCGCAGCGCGGCAATGCGCGATCCCGATTTCTCCGGCACGTAATAGGCGGTGGAGAGCGGATAGCCTGCCACACTGGTGTTGCCGCTGGCGCTGCCGTCCAGCGGGCGGTTGTAGGTGGTGGTGCCGGCCCAGCCCACGTAATTGGTGCAAGTCGGATCGTCATCGCTGGGCAGGCAGGCCATCGATCCGGTGGTGTCCAGCACGAAGAGCACATCAGTGTCGGGCACATCGAGCCGCGCGGTGCAGGTGGCCGTCAGCGTTACCGAGTTGATCCCCAGAATCCGCATGATGACGGTGGGCACGGTCACCTGCGCCGAACCCGCCAGCTGCCCGTCCGAGGTTTTCGACGGGGTGAAGGTGACGCCGGTGGTGCCGAACCAGCCGCTGTTGAAATTGTTCTTGAAAAAGCTCTGCGCCTGGGCGGTGGCGACGGCGTCCAGAATGC
>Ga0116227_10004707_pt1 | contig 29481 bp, 19 predicted proteins | sample S1TSphgellanicum_FD_89693 | JGI IMG/M metagenome (GOLD analysis project Ga0116227, IMG submission 89693) | Host-associated microbial communities from peat moss isolated from Minnesota, USA - S1T2_Fb - Sphagnum magellanicum MG | ecosystem: Host-associated > Plants > Peat moss > Unclassified... | reverse complement strand
GTGCTGTTCTCACGGATCGGACGGTTCGGTGATGTGCTGTTCTCACGGATCGGACGGTTCGGTGATGTGCTGTTCTCACGGATCCGACGGTTCGGTGATGTGCTGTTCTCACGGATCGGACGGTTCGGTGATGTTCTCACGGATCGGACGGTTCGTTGGAGCGCAGAGCTTGGTTGTGTTTTGGTTGTGTTTGGAGAGCGCAGAGCTTGGTTGTGTTTTGGTTGGTTTTGTTTGTGCAGAGCTTGGTTGTCTTTGGAGAGCGCATAGCTTGGTTTGTCTTTGGAGAGCGCAGAGCTTGTTTGTGTTTGGAGAGGGCAGAGCTTGGTTGTTTTTGGAGAGGGCAGAGCTTGGTTGTTTTTGGAGAGGGCAGAGCTTGTTTGTGTTTGGAGAGCGCAGAGCTTGGTTGTCTTTGGAGAGCGCAGAGCTTGGTTGTTTTTGGAGAGGGCAGAGCTTGTTGTGTTTGGAGAGCGAGAGCGCAGAGCTTGTTTGTGTTTGGAGAGCGCAGAGCTTGGTTGTTTTTGGAGAGGGCAGAGCTTGGTTGTTTTTGGAGAGGGCAGAGCTTGGTTGTTTTTGGAGAGGGCAGAGCTTGGTTGTGTTTGGAGAGCGCAGAGCTTGGTTGTGTTTGGAGAGCGCAGAGCTTGTTTGTCTTTGGAGAGGGCAGAGCTTGGTTGTTTTTGGAGAGCGCAGCGCTTGTTTGTGTTTGGAGAGAGCAGAGCTTGTTTGTCTTTGGAGAGCGCAGAGCTTGTTTGTCTTTGGAGAGCGCAGATCTGATGTGAGGAAGACGTCGACATGCAGGAAAAAGAAGAAGGAAAAAGAAAGGAAAACAAGAAGAGAAGAACAAGAAAAAAAGCTTGTTTGTTTTGGAGTTTTTGGTAGGGATGATAATGGCAGGGGAAGATGTGTCCATGCTAGTGGTGCTTCCGCAGGGCCCAGGGATGTTGCAGCAGATTCGGTCTCTGACGGATATCGGTGACATGACGCGACTTCTCCACGAATGCATCGCTTATGAGCGTAGTATCGACAGCGAGCTGGAGACGCTGCTGTCGCAGCGGCAGGAACTTGAGAAGAGCCTGGGGAGTCTGTATCAATCGGCGGAGGTTTTGGAGTTCGTGAGATCCGATGCCACGCAAATGCTGGCCAGTGTGCAATCCACTTGTGCGCTTGCAGATCATGTGAGTGATAAGGTTAGGCAGTTGGATCTGGCTCAATCTCGTGTGCAATCCACTCTCTCGCGGATCGATGCTATTGTGGATCGAACTAACTGCATTGATGGTGCTAAGAATGCCCTGGATGCGGAGGATTATGAAACAGCGGCCAAGTATGTGGATACATTCTTGCAGTTAGACGAGGAGTACAGCCAGGGAGGAGGTGGTGCTGGAGGATTAGCACTCGAAAATGGAAGAGAGACAGCCATGGAACAGAGGAAGCAATTGATGGAGTCCAAACAGAGGCTAGAGAATGTGATCCGCAAGAAGCTTTCTGCCGCCATCGAAGCTCGGGATCATCCTAATGTCGTGCGGTTTGTAAAGCTCTTCCCTCCTCTCAGATTGCAGGAAGAAGGGCTTAGATCCTATGTGGGATACTTGCGGAAAGTGGTAGCTCTTAGAGCCAGAGATGGGTACGAGGGTTTGTTGGAGGGTTTGGTGGATCAAGGCGGTGGCAGAGGTGGTGCTGGTGCTGCATCTGCCAGTTTTGTGGAGGTTCTGAATGATCTCTTCAAGGACATTGCTTTTGCAGTGGAGGAGAACGAGGAGCTGTTGCTGGATCTGGCAGGTGAGGATGCGGTGGTGTTGGCAATCCAAGAGCTACAAGAGGAATGCAATGCCAAGGGGAGCACAATCATGAAGAAGTACATTGAGCACAGGAAGCTTGCAAAGCTGTCAAAAGACATTGTAATCCACAACAAGAACCTGATCTCTGTTGGGGTTTCGTCATCAGAAGGTCCTGACCCTCGGGAAATTGAGCTTCATCTTGAGGAGATGTTGTTGTTGAGCCAGACAAGTGAGGAGTATTTCCATTTCATGATTACTAAAATGAGGGAGGCAGGGTCTGTAGGGGCACAGATTAGCCCCCGCACATCCAATGCCTTCAAGAGTGGTAGCTTTGGGAGGTCGGTTCAGGAGCTTATTGGATACTACATTAGCCTTGAAGAGTATTTCATGGTTGAGAATGTGAGGAAGGCCATTAAGATTGATGAGATTGTGCTTGATGGAATGACTACTTCAATGGTTGATGATGTTTTCTATGTGCTCCAAAGCTGCTCGAGACGGTCAATATCAACATCTAATGTACAATCTGTGCTTCAAGTTCTCAACAATGCCAACAACCTGCTTAATAATGAGTTCAAGGAGGCTTTGCAAAGAAAGATCCGGGAACCAAATTTGTTTCTCAAGCTTTTCTCTGGAGGACTGCCAGTGACCAAGGTTGGCACTGAGGTAGCTACTGCCCTGAACAACGCAGATGTCAGTGCTGAGTATGTTGTGAAGCTCAAACATGACATTGAAGAGCATTGTATGGAGGTGGGTTGATTTGTCTCTTCCCTTTTATGTTCTTTCCTCTTTCTGGATGTCATAGCAGCGGTACCTGGGCAATTTTCTTCCACCATGTAAGAAGGAAGTTCATTTCAGGCATGTCAAGTTCTGTGTTTGGGGCATGCTGAGAACTTTCATGGTTTTCTTTGAAGTTGGCAAATAGACTGTTGTATGGTGTCATGTAGCAAATGGTTTTCACTAAGATCTGCAGCTGCAGGGTCACAGGTTTAGCAAGGCACATTTTGCTAGTGTTGTTGCATTCATGCATTTCAAGGCATATGCTAATAGATCTTTTTTTCATGGATGTGAACTGATGCTCGGTGATGTGTTTTAACTTTGTGGGCTAATTTGATGTTGTAGCTGTCTTTGCATCTCCAACTGAAGATATGTCACATTTCCCTGCGTTCATCAATTTTCTGTATGTGGGTAGACAGGGAATCAGTGGATGATTAAGTTTTCAAGCTATCTTACTGTATACGATCATGTTGTTCTTGGATAACAGACTTTCTCAGGTCCTGGAGAAAGAGAAAAGATAAAGTCTTGTCTAACAGAACTTGGGGAGACAAGCAATAGTGTTAGGCAAATTGGTACTCAAGGCCTGGAACTATTAGCGAACAACATGACTCCCAGGCTACGGAACCTACTCGATGCGGTAATCACCATGGCCTGCTATTTGACTTGTTCTCATTGAAGAGTTATGTTCATTGATGACAGAGACAAGGCAATGAAAGCACATATAACCTCTCTTGGCATAACTAAATCCAGATCTGAAGCAATGAGGTTGTTCTCATGGAAATTGCCTTTTCTAGGCTCTTAACCTTCAAATTTCAGCAAATGCTCCAGTGTCTCCCTTGTCCCACAGCTGAAGTGGATGTTGTTTCTCTACAGGCACTCTGTCATCTGAACCTGCCTTTTCTGTGATGCTAATGCCAGAGACCTTTGGGCTTTGCTTGTTTTGCCTTGTACAGGTAGGTATTGTGAGCTATGAGCTAACAGAAACCCAATATGCTGAGAATGAAGTCAGCGATCCATGGGTCCAGAAGCTATTACATGCTGTCGATATGAATTTGACATGGCTGCAACCTCTTCTGACAACCAACAACTATGATTCACTGGTGCATTTAGTGATTGATACTTTAGTGAAGAGGTTAGAGGTAATCATGACTCAAAAGCGATTCAATCAGCTGGGGGGTCTACAGCTTGATCGTGATGCCCGTACGCTTGTTGGCCATTTCTCAGCCATGACCCAGCGTACAGTGCGTGATAAATTTGCTCGGTTAACTCAGATGGCAACCATCTTGAACCTGGAGAAAGTTTCTGAGATTCTGGACTACTGGGGTGAGAATTCAGGGCCGATGACATGGCGTCTAACTCCAGCTGAAGTCCGGCGCATACTTGCCCTGCGAGTTGACTTCAAACCTGAGTCCATTGCTGCACTCAAGTTATAAGCCACATCCATGAAGGTGCTTCTCCAGGGTGAGTGTGAGTGATTGTCCACAATGCTTTTTTACAGGTGTGACTCCTGCTTGAAACCCCTCCCACCACTGTCCATGAGAGACATGGAGTTCCCTACTGTGTCAGCAAGGACTGAACATAAACCTTTGAAATTATACTTGTACTCTTCTTTCAAATGACCACATCATATGCCCCATTTCGTTTTACTTTACCAAATGATTAATCTTGTAAACAAATGTAACTCAAAACTCGTCCAAAAGGTTAATTATCACAAAAAAGTTGCTTAAAACACCTAATATATAAATGATTATCAAAACTTGTACACAATTTTTTAATTTTTTTTGTGTTATTTAAAATTCTATCGTTTATCATCAGCAATCAACAATCATTCTCAATGGTCTTACAAGTCATAATCACTCATGAGAATTAATAAACACCATGGTTGTCAACATTTAGTTTATCATTAAATTTTGTTCAGAATATTACACTTCTGTAACTTTATAATTTGATGGTAGGATCAATACACTCTACCAACAACCTTAAGGTATAAAGGGGCAAGGTGCATGCCTATGTGCTCCATGACCTCTACATGTGGCTGGAATATGTATGCCTTCTTGAACTTTCAACATTTGAGATACTGCAAAATCTGAACATCAGCTTCTATCAAGACTTGTAGCTTAGGCACAATCTAATTGAGAATAGAGAACTCACCTAGATTTGTGGCTTCTTGTTGTGCAAGTTGATATTCAAGATCATTATAATGTTGTCTTTGAATGAAGACTATGTCCTCTGCATCAGAATAGTTGCATGGTAAATAGTAGATGTGCAGAATGATGATTGACAAGAAATTTTTGTAGTACATAGTACTAGATGATGTACAGAAGAGTGATGACAATGTAAGGCAAGAGTTTGAAGGACTTGATAAAGAACTTGAAGATCTATCTTTGATTAAACTTCCATTGCATGCAAGCAAATGGGGAAGCACAAGGAAGAAAGGAAGGAAGGAAGAATAAGCCCCCACGCATGGACAACAGAACCCGATAAACATTACAAGCTTCTTGCTTGAAAAGAAGTAATGATTCTACAGCTATTGATCATCATTGTCATCGTCTGTGAATATGCATCTCCCATAAATGCTCTATTGCATTCCTCTAGAATTGGGTTTCTCTCATTCAGCTCATTTCTACTTAGTTCCAGGGATAGAGAGATAGCAGAAGAAGAAGAATGACATAGTTCTTCTTTTGTTTCTACACAATTGACAAAGTTTTTTTATGAGAAACTTTTTGGCAGTGATCTGAAGTTGGTTGTTGTTGCACATCATTGGATTCTTCACAAACTGAAGAAGCTGATGATGATGATGCTCCTCTCTCTCTCAGAGGTAAGCAGCATATGTGAAAGATGAAAGGAAAGTTGTACCTCTAGAGTTTTGAGAAAAAAGGCTTAGACTGTTTATGGTTTTGAACTTGAATTGCTGTCTTGAGATCTTGTGAGATGAGCATAGCAACATTCCATAATGCAACGTACTCCAAGCCTTGAGCCACTGTGAGATCATGAGACTTCAACAGCACTGCCTTTGTTCCCACCACAGCAAGGGGAGACTTGCTGGCGATTTGTTTTGCTAGAGTCTCCACTGCTGCTAGCATCTCTGCTTTTGAGTCATAGACATCTTGTACAAGACCCAGTGATTTCGCCTCCAATTCCGCGAATTTGCGTCCAGTAAGTGCAAGCTCCGTGGTGTTTCCATGGCCTATGAGTCTAGGCAAGCGTTGCAGGGTGCCAAGGTCTGCAGTTATGGCTAGATCAACCTCTTTGACAGAGAAAGATGCATCCTTTGGTGGAGTATCACAGATCGCAAGCTGTGATCATGTCGATGCCTCCTCATAAGCATGCACCATGGATGGCAGCAATCACAGGTTTGCGACATGCTTGGAACGCCGTGAATGAGGACTGAAGCTCCTTCACATCCCTTCTAAGCTTCTCTCTCTCCCTTCCGACGCATGAGGAGGAGAAGTTGGAGGATTCAGAAGAAGAAGTCTCTTCCCCTGGCAAGCAGATGGAGTATAAAAAACTGTTACTGTTTGTTGCTCAAGAGTTTGTTTTTTCTGTTGTTCAAAGAGGGCTTGCAAGTCGAACAAGGAGGAAGACAGATCCTGAACCATCAAAGACTCGTGGTGAAAACCCCTACCTTGTTGTGAAGCTTCTTCATTCTCCTTCTTCTTTGTCCAGTTTCTTCTTCCTCCTCCTCAAGCGATTTGCGAGAAAGTGGAGAGATCGATCCCCGCGCAGAAACGAGCGCCGGAGCCCGTCAGAGCGATGACGCGCACATCCGGGTTGCCATCCAGCTTTGCAATTGCAAGAGGCAGACTGCGGAACAGACCAGCATCCAGTGCGTTGAAACGCGTGGGGCGTCGATGGAGACTGAGCCATGCAACGCCGCTGTTGCCATCCGGTCCTTCCACGCGCAATCCCTCTCATTTCCTCCTGCTCCGGCATCGCCACGCCCCTTATAGCCTCTTGCACTCACCTGACTCAACTAATATGTCTCTCAAACACAAAGTCCACATAACTGCAATGTGTTACTCTGTGTGCTGCTCATTTATCAAACGGGAACATCAATTTCCACTAGTTCAAAGATGCTAAAGAACTGACACTTTGCAGTTCATGCATATTGCATCATCATCTTTTGAGGAATGCCAATTGTCTGGCCTGCATATCAAAGACAGCGGAGGAAATGAAAGAGGAAGCAAGCTGTGGTTGAATTGAATGTGTGCATGTGAATCCCTCAGAAGTTAGTTATGGTGCATTGTGTCTGTAGACAGCAGCTGCAAGGCAATGTCACTTGCATGACGTAATCTGATCTTCTTCAACTAAAATCTGAAAATATGCAATCAGTAGCAAGTTTCTGATGAATATCGTAGTAAACTCTAGCACAATTCGTCTCTCTCTCTCTCGCGTTTGTGGTGAGTCCTGTTCCTGCAAAGATGTTGATGATATGGGGTACTATGGCACTTCACAATCATTGAGCTTCCATTTTGTGTTCACGTACACAATCAATTGAAATCAGTTTCATTAAGAATACAACTTGTCTCACTTCACATTCATGAGCAATACTGACAACTCACATAGAAAATTTTATATAAATTGATTATCGTGTGACTTTGAACTAGGGTGATTTGTTGAGTTATAATGTTGATATAATATACTAACCTACTAGGGTTAATTTCCACATTGAAAAAACATATAATTAATTTTCCCATGAAGTTAATTGATTTAAATTTTGAGAATATATATATATATATATATATATATATATATATATATATATATACATTATTTATTTATTTATGTATTGAAGATATATAGAAATCTACTATGATATTGTCAATTTGTCATGTGAATAATGAAATATTCAAATTTTGAATGACATCCATATGAACATGCTTATATGAATGACATCTGGTATTTAGCATGGATGAATGCAATTTAAGCATGGATGATCATGTATGACAATCATGGATGGATTTTATTCATCCACATTCATCCATATCAATATACATTTGCAATACATACATGGGGAATTATACATGATTTGTATGTATGTTGTTTTTCATTCCTTACAACATTGAATCTTGATCTCAATTTAGTAATAAGTTTTTAGGCTTTAAATTTAAAGTTACAAAGGATGACAAATCAACAATTGTTAAGTTCCCTTGTGCTTAGATGTTCTATTTGTTTAGCTTAAATTAAGTTTAACCATAATAATTTTGTTATTTGCAATTGATAGAGAAGTGTTACTTTTGAGATTCTCTTAAAGTTCCTAGAAAACCATGACCATTCATGAACTTTTGGAGAATTGGTTATCAAAGTGTTTATATGTTTTAAATTGGATTTCAAACTCTTCAAACTTGCTCACATTTTAAAAGCTCATGAGTTCTAAAAAAATTGATTATTTGTTTTGTTTATCTTTCAATGTAAATATTCCATACATGGATTGGAGAACTTAGGCTTCAACAATCGAGTGATTTTGGTATCATTGGAAGTGGGCTTACATTGCCAAATCAAAGGTGTTTCTTACTATTATAAAGATCTAAAGAATCATGATCAAACTTTTGGAACAACATTCTAAGGGATTGAGGGATTGAAAAGTCTTAAAAGTCTTGCAAGAAAGCACAAAAGATGTGCGCAACTTCTTCCCACTTCTGAATGTTAATACCAAAATTTAGATTGTGTGTTCACAAGTTGCAAAATCCACAAATACATTACTAACCCATAGGAGAATTTAAAAACTTATTAGGAGGGGAATGTTTAAACTTCCCAAGTTGCCCCAACAGCAAAGAATTTTTCAATTGGCATCTAATTGGATCAAGCTAATGAAAATTAAGCATGGAAACTTTGGCAAAATAATATGTGGAATCACATTGCAAATGATTATTGTTATGAAGTTCTTCCTTTTAAAGAGAGAACCTTTAGTCCCAATGTTGACACCAAGTTTTCTTTTCAAGGTCCTTCAAGTGTGGGTTTGAACCCAAAATTTTCAAATTTTAAACCATTTGATTCTAGTCTTGGTACATTTTTTCAAATTCAAGAACCTTTAGGTCGTATTCAAAAATTATTCAAAAATTGGGTTTGGTTTCATGTACACATGACATTCATTCCCCAATGCTAAGGATTGTATAAATAGGGGGTTGTTTTTATCGAGTGCTTTTTCATACTAGAGTGCATATAAAGGTAGTAATTTTATAGATTATCAGTTGACTAACTACTATCAACCTATCTACTAACTTGTTGTAATGCTCCCTGTCAAGTTTTGTTATCGGTTAGATTTTGACACCTATTAGGCCTAATAATTAGTTAGGTCTAGTAACTTGTTAGGTCACTTGTTACAAAATCTAGGTAACAAGGGAGTGGGTATCTAGATAAAGGTGGATGCATGGTATGGTGTAGATAATTTTAGGTGTTAAAAATACCATGGGTGTTAAAAGTACATATTATTCTAAATTTGATCACAAACCCAATGTACATTGTTTATTTTTGCAAAATTGAAACAATTCATTATTACGTGATGGAAATTGTAATAATTCAAATGAGCAACAATACCATGCTCATAATAGCGCCAAACTTAAAACTTGAATTATTGAGGATTAAGTGCCGATCTAAATCCTAAAAAGCTAGGGAAATCCAATTTCTTATTTCGACGAACTAATGTGGTGTTGACACGTTGCCAAGTCTACAACTTTTTCTTCCCAACTCTCATTTGTGTTCTTCCTCCCATGTCTAACGCCACTAAACACGCTTGCCATTAGGAGTTTGAACTTTCCAAAAGCTGCAAACCTACACATCCTGTCATCGTTTTTTTTGTCTATACTTAGTCTTTTTTTTTTTTTGTTGTACAAGGTTTTGATTTGTTTGCAATGCACCATCTAACAACACACAATCAACATGAGGTCCAAAAACAATGAAGATTATGAGTTGGAAGAAGTATCTAATCATAATGAAAACATTACTTTGGACACCAAAAATTATAAGTGCAAAAACAGAGTAGACTCCATGATTAAACTAAAGGTGAGCATGGAGAGGTTGAAGTAACCACCCTTAAAAAAGGATTTTGCTTATTTTATGAAAATAGGTTTGAGTGGTGCAAGGACTAATCCTAATAGGTTGAAGGCTGGGAGGGATGTTCCTCAAAAGAAACTCGTGGAGACCTTTAACAAGGTGACTCCTCATTCAGGGTTTTGGTATACAGAATTTCGAGATCCAATGCTAAAAGCTAGGGTGGAAAAAACCTGGCCATTGTGTTATGGGAAAGTAATTATGCCATACTTGAAGTTGATTGCAAAAGAATCCACTTTAAGGATTGTTGTAAAAAGCTTGGGAAGCCCATCAATGAAGTGGCTTTTGTTAAAAAAACCCAATAAAAACCAACAATCCAAAAAATTTAAGTGTATGACAACGATGGAGGTGTGAAGGAAAGAGTTGTTAGGGCAAACAAGTCTGCAAATGAAGTAGGACTCATTGCTTGAAATCAAATTTGCATGCAAAACGACAAAGTCTGAGATTATTGAGAATTTGGGTGCTCATGATTGGCCGTAAGTCTCCAAAGATTGAACTTCAAAACTTTTAATAGAAGTGGGGCAATTGCTACAACTTGCCTTGATGGAAATGGAAGCTTACAAGTCTAAGTTTGAATGCACACATAAAGAAAAGCAAAGGTTTTTTGACCAAGTGCAAATTGTTTGAATGTTGATGGAGTCAGTGCCAGTTTCCTTGATGGAACACATGGAAAAAATGAAGTTTTTGAAAGATGAAAAGTGATGAGAATCATCTTCCAATTTGATATTGTTGAAGGGTCTTGTGACCTTAAGGTTCCTAATGATTGTTTTGAATCTACAAGTGTTTTTGCATTGATCAAACCATTTCCTAAACTTGTTATGGAATAAGAGCTTGAATTGGAGTCAAATGCTTTGATAGCTCAAAGAATGGAGGAAAAGTGCTTGAAGAATATGAGCTTCAAGCACAAAGTTGAATACGAGAAATTTGAAACAAAATTAGATGTGAAGGAGTTGAACTCAAAGAATTAAAATAGAGGAGGATGTTCTATGAAATGCAATATTCTTTTTTAGGAGAACAACACCTTGCTCTCATAAAGAAGGGTAAAGGTTCAACTTTATACCCCCATCCTTTGTGCAACCCTAATGTTCCTTCTAACATTAAGCCAAGTTTTTTGAAAGTTACACCATGTGTAGTCTATTTATGAGAATTTCCTCACAATGATATCATTATGTTTGTTTGTAGACACTTGTAGCATCCATGGTGTGCTTTGATGCACTTTATACAAAGTTGTAGATGTGTTGACCCTCATTGTAAGGCTATTATGTTTCCTGAATGGTACAAAAGTTTTGGTTTTAAAGAGTTTGATAAGGAATTGTTGGAAAAGGAAATCTTTGAGGGTTATGAAGATGTGCAGTTACATCAACTCAACATATGAAAGCAATCTACATCACAAGTTGCCCCCATGTTGGTAAGCATTTTTCTGTATACCATCAAATTATATCCTCACATAGAGTGCTTCATTAGCTAGCATTAAAAATTGATTGTCTTGAAGCTCCCCTAGTAACATTAATAACATAATGTAGCATGTGAAATTTTCACAAAACATGTAGTGTTAGTGGTATTAAGTACATTAACATGTTAGTTTTTGGAATTGTGTTTACACTTTGTACTATGTTTTATAGCATAAGTGTTTTACTTGCTAACATATGTATTGACTTGAGTATCTTATGTGCTAGAAGGTATTAGTTTTTGCACCACATGCATCTAATGCACTACATACATACTCTTTATACCTAGACTAGCATCAAAGACTTCATTTTATCTTTCTTATACATTGGTTTTGTAGATGTTGATATTTTTCATATTCTTATTGCATATGTTGGTACTTGTTGTAATGACTTTTATAGATGTTAATACTTCTCATATTCTTATTACATGTATGTTGTACTTGTTGTAATGATTTTTATAGATGTTGATACTTTTAACATTATTTTTGTAGATGATAATATTTGTCATTTTTTTTTTGTAGGTGTTAATACCTTTCATACATTTATAATGTACTAAAATGTGACCATTTGAAACAACATTTGTATCATATGTACTTTGTAGTATATTTTGCAAACATTGTTTACATTTTGTAAAATAATGTAGCTTTTGGATTATGTGCAGGGTCTTCTTTGAAGACATTTATGGATCCAACTTTTGCATGCATAAGGGCTTTGAATGTGAGTGAAACTAGCTAGACAACGAACAAAGCTGTAGTTGGTGAAAAGATGTCAGGCTCTTATATGTCTAACCCTACTCTTGAAATGAAAGTATTACCATAATCTGTACCTAAAATGCAAGCTAGACATGTGAAGCCATTTGGGACAAAAAGTTTGTTGAAAGATATTAAAGGGGATGCAGAATTCGCAAATGTGGCAAAGGGTCAATTGGATGCAGGAGTGAATGAGACCAATAATAAAACTGAGAGTTATGGTCAAGAGATCTATAATTCTGGGGATGATTCAAAGGGAAATCCAGATAAACATGCACTTCCAAAAGAGGGACTGGATTCAGTGCAACAGTTGAATGTTGTTGAAGTTACACTGGTAGGGAAAAGGAAACATGAAGGGTGTAGTTTTAGTGGAAATGGCTCAAAAAATCCCCTATCAGTAAGTGAACAAAACTTCTTGTTTATGATGTTAATGATTAATCCAAGGGGCTTAAAGAGCCTAATGAGGGGCAACATAGTATGAAAAACATAGAAAATATTGAGGTTGCCAAGGTTAATGGTGAATCATCAAGGTCCATGTCAATAGGTCAAAAAAGGGGGTTATTCGTAAAGACACCGGGCATTGAGAATTGGTGCAGAAAGGAAATTCCAAAGCTAGTGATTATTATTGGGTCTATAGTTTTAACTCGTTAGTTGGTTGGTTTTATAGATGCAAGTCAACCCAGGTTTGAGCCCATAATCACATAAGAATTTCTTACATCTCCTAAGCCTGCTTTTATGAAGCAAAGGTCAAAGAAGGACAAGGTTATGCCCAAGCAAGTATAAGAAAGGGTCCTAAGGAAGGGCAAGAAATAGTTTTGATTTGGTTTAGCATGAGTAGATTTTGGTAGACTTTATAAGGTTGTTGTGCTCATGTACTAGCATCAAAATTTTGCTATGCCGAAGTTTAATATCTATTAAGATTATGGTCTACACCACAATCTATTGTCAAGAATGATAATTTTGCTAGCTATCAACTTGTTGTACTGATTTCTATCAATTTATTTTGCTTCATTTCTTAACTATTATTTAGTTTATTTGTTTCTATCAAATCGATTACAAGTTGGAAGTGGTTTGGTCAAGATGAGGACCTACATGCTTGTCGTCTAGACATTTTAGGTGGGTGAAAAGGCATGCCTATACCATGGGTTAATGATTTTATAAATGCCTTACCTCCTTTCAACTTTGTATACATCACAATGTCCAAAGTCCATTTTCATGTACATTTAAAGGAAGTTGATGATGATGAGGAGAATGTCCCTTGGGAGACATAATCACAAAGGTCATGCCACATGTAGTCATGGATCCAACTATGTATTTACAACTATAAGAATGTCCTTTGGGACTACAGGCACGTGGGGCATTCTTGGTGTTACAATTTATTTAATCTTGATCACTGAATTATGGTATTACAAATTTAAAAATAAACATTTTCAACTTATGCCATGAATACACATAAAAAATAATCAACAACCCTTGACTTGCCATGTGTTTACTCTTAAGGATTATGGTTTAAGGGTTTAAGGTTTAACTTAGTTAGGTAAGCTAAGTAAGTCACATTTCTTAACTAGACACCTAGCTAGGCCTTGGTAGCTTACTTTAAGGAGGATCCTAATTTTTTTTTAATTGAAGGTGAAGGCACTTTGATTGGCCCATCCCACTTTCCACTTAACTTTTCGAAGTTTAGTTTGTTACTTGGAATATCTATTATGCACCTACTTATATACTTTATGAATTTGAAATATAAGACAAGATATGGGATAAATTTTGAATGGAAAACATGACAACACTTGTTTTTCCTTCGTCCTACCTACTAAACACCTAACTTAGGTAACTAAGTAAATAGGTAATATGTAAATAAGATAATGAGTTTAAGTAGGTATGTATGTAAATAAGTAGGTAGGTACCTAAACCAAGTAATTTTTTAGCTATCTTATGTAAGTGGTTAGTATAAAATAGGTAGGAGGTAATAAATGTAGTAACATAGATGCCTAATATAGTGATACATGTAATCATGGTTATTACTGTAGTGCCTAACTCTTGTAATGTAATTGTAAGATTTATGACTATGGTCATTAAGCCTACTAATGGAATAATCCTCATGACTACAACCCTTTGATAGTTATAAATTTCTCCCAATTTTTTAATTTTATTATAGAAAAAAGAAGTAAAAAAATAAAAATGAATGCCAATCAATCACTATGCTACAATCAATGCCTCAATTTTATTTTTTTGAAAAACACTTAAAAAATATTACAACCATATTTTGGGTTTTCTAGCTCATGACATAGTCAAGTTTTGTACCCACTTGACAAAATGTTTAAATTAATTTCAACCAATGGGGGGGCTTTTAAGGGTCAATGTGGTCTAATGGAGATTAGGGCTGTGACCTGACCTCTGTTAAACCATGAAACATTATACATAAACCGACACTTAGGATTCCATGTCAAGGTTTCATCCATCTTCATGTCCTTGGTCCCTTAGACCTTGAAGCTTTGTGTAAAGGCTTAGTGTAAAGGGAGCACTATGTTGTGGGGGCATGATATTCTCATACTCGAGACTAAATCAAATTTGTGTACAGAAACAGAGGTCACATGTATAAGCATGCACTTGCAAATTGCAAAATTTCTCATGTTCTCATAGTAATTATTCCCAGAAGTTTTTTGACAATTTTGTCCAAAATGTCAAGAATTTGTAAAGAATCCCCTAACTTCAAGAACACAGAATTGTGAAGGAAACCAGTGTTGGCTGGTTATTGCTTTTTTACCTGAGTAACCGGCTGGGTCCAGGTCCGGTTATTAATAACCTACCAGCCAGTAATTGATTTTTGAAAAAAGTCATTAAATAACCTACCTGCCTAGGTATTGAATTTTTGATTTTTAGTAACCTATCTGGGTGCCCCGGTTATTACCTAATTATCATCCGGGTAGGTTATTAATCTTAAAACACTAAAAATTTTATGATAAAAAAAAGAAAAAAAGAAAAAAAGATAATAAAAATTAAAAATATCCCTGTAACTGGTGTATAACTGGCAGTAAAACTAGTGGTTTTCAACAGGGTATTTGAGAGCCAGCCCTTATGGATACCAGTGGTTGGTTATTCCTCAAAAAAGAATCAGGTAGTATTGATAACCGTGGGTACTATGTTTAACAATGATATTGATAATTGGTGGGTCTAACGAACTTTTTGAATTTTTTTAAAAATAATCTACCTAGCCAGGTATTAACCCTTAAGAAATAACCAGCCAACACTGGGAAAAACCCCTCCACACCAGCATATTAAAATCTTTAATTTCAGACATGAAATTAAATTTTTTGTACAAACATGAAATTGCTTGTTTGACAACAGATTAATACAACAATTTCCCTGTTTTACAATGGCTTGAAACAATTGAAATATTTGTTGGTCCCAATCCCCTCAGTTTTTTTTCCCTATGTTTACAAAAATACAACTATTTTTCATCTACAGTTTTTCAAACTTTTATGTAAAACTTTTTCAAACTTCCATGAAAACATTAAGATATTGGTCCCAAAATCAGTGATCTTTTCTTTGGGTGCAAAATCTAATATTTCACTGTAGTTTTTAAAATTCAAAATTTTGCCAGTTTTTGGTTGATTTTTTTGCAGAGTGTCACTAGAGTTTTGTCTACTAGCTACTGGTTTTTAATCATCCTATGGAAAAATTCTAGTTAAGTCACACACAGGAAAGCACAGAACACACAATGGGGAGCCCTAAAATGAGAAATCATGGAACCTAGGACCTAAACCCATCGAGCAGTAGCATGAAGCAAGTCGTGCTCGTGCAAGGAGATGGGCAAAAAAAAACCTGGAAGGACTTTGATTGCAAGCATCAGGAGAATGATTCCACATCAAGTAACAAACAAGTCTAGAAAAAACCAAAAAGCAAAAAAAAGAATTTAAAAACCAAAAAAGGTTGTAATTTAATCCAAGTTGAAATGTGTTGAACAAGTTTTCAATTTGGGGACCGTAGTGTAGTACGTCATATGATCCTATGAGCTGACTATGTAACTCGTGAATTGAAAGTCTTTTTTAGATATAGGTATTTATGCTAAGGTCCATCGTGAGTCCAGGGAGGACCGACTGCCTTTTAGCAATTGAAGGAGTGAAATTGAGGAATGACCGACGAAATTTCTGTCGCGAAATACGCAAATTTCAGGTATGTCGCGAATTTCACGTGCGAGAATTTCACCTGCGAGTTTTGTGAGTAGTATGAATAGTCAATCTGCTTAAATATCTCTGCGAGTTTCACCTGCGAGTTTTGTGAGTAGTATGAATAGTCAATCTGCTTAAATATCTCTGCACACGCGGTGACTCTCTGAAAATTCCCTTCATTTGGTTTCTTACACAGTTCCTCATCATCTTCCCAAGCGCTGGCTATGATGTGCAGGTGCTCCCCTATATAATACGGTGGCCAACAAGTCCCATTGTAATTCGCCCTCTCGCAATCAAAGCACACACTTCACCCATTCTCATCGCTCTTGCAATCTTCTATTAAATACACACTCCATTGATTGCAGCACTTGTTTCTAGCTCTAGATCTGTTATACTTACCCAGTTCCGATTTTACTTCCATTTCGCACTGCAGTAGTCTCTTTTCTTCTTGAGGATGAAGAACGCCGTGCGGATAGCGGCGCTGGCGCTACTCATATCTGTGCTCAGCTGCTTTGTGATCGGTTCAGTAGATGGTAAATGAGCTAGGCCTTAATTTCAGTTCTGTTCCTTTCCAGGTCCATGCCCGCGGCAGCACTTCCTAATAGTTTTTGAATCAGACAAGCCCGAACTTTAAACTTTGTGGTTTCCAACTCGATCTATCTATCATATATCTAGGATTTAGGAGGTCTCATGTAAAATTAGAGGATCTAATTTAGAATTAACGGGGACATAAACAAACTTTGAGACCGTCTAATATTTATGTGTAAGAGCTGGCAGGCATACTAGTACGTTTCTCTAGAGTTTCTGGAACTTGCAAATATCTGCAGCTAAATGATTTTGAGGATGTCTATCGAAAGACCATTGCATGCAAACTTACTGGAGTCCTTAGCTATAGAATTTTTCAATGAAAGCTTCTTGCGAAAACATTATGATGCAGTCACGATCAACCATTCTGGATATAGTAAAGCACTGGCTTTCGTTTTCCCTTGGTTATTTGAGAACCATTGTCAAGCGGAAGATTTCAATGGCTGTCTTCCAAGTTGGAAGATTTCTTCCACTCTCTAGAGGCCCTTCCATGTTTTGAGGTGCCTAGGCATGATGAGGGCTACTCTTCTCTTAATTCTCCTATTCTTGGGTCTCGTCGGAAATTCTGATCATCTCAGCTGTTATATTGTGCTCTGCAGGTATTGTGGTATTCAACAGCACAAATCAATGTCCAGACAGCATTATAGTATGCTATACCGATTCCGCTGGCTTATCTGTTGCCGAAACTGCAACTCCCGGCGTAAGTTTCCCCCTCGGCCGCAACTTCACGGAGTCAAACTTGACCAGTGCTATGATTTGGGGCTATCCAGGCAACAATGCCTCTAGTATCTCAGATTGCATCTCTGCAAAGCTTCAGGCAGACCTCGCTGAGTTCAACATCAGCGGTTCCAACAACACAGATTTGTATCAAATCAGCAACGTGGTATGCCTTCCGGCCCGCCTGCTAGTTTGCGGTTTCCTGCTTCCTTCAGAATGCTTTCACAATGGAAGAAAAAAAACACATGTCATCATGCGCGTGAGACTTCCGTTTCCTTCGCAATTTCGAACCTACACCTACGCTAACTATTTTTATATTGGAATGCTTACAGAATGCGTACAATTTGGGTATAACGATCATCCCACAAGGAATTAATTCGTGCCCAAGCCCTAGCTGCTCTATCCCCAACATTACCAATTTTTGCCAGGCACCTAACACGCTCACAGGTCCGCTTGGTGACGGTTGCTACAATACCGATGGCCCAAATGTAACGAGCCCCACGCCTGGAACTATGGCATTCGCTAACGCCTGTCCCGATGCAATATCGTTCACCACAGACACCACCGGTAAGGTATTTGCGTGTCCAACGGGATCCAACTATGAAGTAATTTTCAGCTGCTCGTAGATTGCATTAAAATATAGGATCATTGCGGGCCGGCCACGCCGTAATTGGTATCAATTCTTGAGTTTAGGCATTCCATGATCATCTATCTGTTAAGTGACTTGTGAAAATTTGATCAAAGATTGGCACATAGTGCACCTAAGTTAATCTATTTCGATGGTTTCCGATTCAGACAAGGACCTTGTTCTCTTGTTGCAGACGAGGATACTAACATAGAATCCAGATATACAATTATTTGTTAATTTGTCAGCAGTATTAACTAATAATAAACAGTAAAACCTCTTTATAATCACGCCCATTTTAGTCATATTCTTGTTTGTGTCACACAATTTTGGGTACCCATTCATTTCAGGAAGAAACACCATATTCTAGAGTCACTATCACAAGAGTTAGTAGCACAAAATATTTGCAAAGCTAATTTTTTTTAAATGTTACTATAATGGGAATATTTAAAACAAATATTAAGGTTTTGTAAATTGTAGTTCCCTTTAACAATGTTTTAAGTGTTATTTTGTGTTAAGTTGTGTAAACTAACAATACTGAATCCAATTAAAAAGAGAAAAAACAATTTTCTAGTGTAAACAAGCAAAAAAAAATGCGAACTTGTTAAGAAAGCAAAAGATCCACAAGTTAATAGTTAAAGAGCTCAAACTCAATATAAATTGTCACAATAAAACAAGCAAAAGTCACACCCTTTTTTGATTTTGATAATGCATAGTAGAACTTAGAATAACCCATGTAGAAAATCAAAACAATTGGCACCTTTATTCTAGTACAAAAAGGTTGTTTTGTAAGATTTTTTTGCCTATGATCACAATCTTGTAAGGGTTTATATGAAATGTGACTAGATACACATTTAAGTCACAATTTGTTAGTGTTACAAAAAAAAGTGGTCATCAATGCAAGGATGATTATAAAGAGGGTGTAATACATATAGTCATTTGTTGATTAGTGGGCAATATTATTTAGATACGAAGTCCATGCAATAGTTTGAGGAAATTGTCTATCCATGCAACATTTAAAACAAAGGCTCATTTTAAAGATTATCATTAGTAGAAATTGACCAAAATGTAACCACTTATTTGCGACTTTATGCAACTATTAGTTATTTGCAACTACATTTGAACATGTTTGCAATTATTTCTTGTGTTGGTCATATTTGCGACTATGTTACAATTAGTTTGTAACTCCTATAAAATTTTCCAATAATAAATTTATTGGATATTGTATAAAAGTCAGGTTAACTAATTATGGTTAACTATCCATAATATAATTTTTGACAAGAAGAGCAATTTAAGGAATGCATAAAATGATACAATTGATTTCAATAAAATTATATTAAAAAAATAGGTTTTCCTTTATGTGACTACATATTCATAAGGTCAATTTTATGAAAAAATAAATCACACAAAAATTCCAAAGTCTTAAAATTTTGGAGCAATGGGTTATAAATGAAATGATTCTTTTTTTCAATCATTTGTGTAAACCTATCTATATGCATTAAGTTCAAAAACTTTAGCTTTAGATGCCTAGAAATCACATGTGTGTAACAAATAATCATGTAAAAAACCATGAACTTAGTTAATTTTAAAAGCCCATTTTGATCATTTTAGTGTTTCTACTTGTAAATCAAAATATTCATGCACAATTATATATGCATGTCAAAAATCATCACCAACACATGAATTATCTTATTTTCAATTATTCAAAATTTTTCACTTAAATCTATTTCATGAATTATGTAAAAGGTCACCCAAGTGTGCAAGTAATATATTTTGACCTTATTTGTTACCTTGTTTTCTACTTGTAAAATTAGAAAAATAGTTTTCAAAACTTTTAACCTTCCTCTAGCATTTGAAATCAAATGGAACTTTTAAATTTTCTCATTGCACCTATGGCCTCCTTCTAGTTTTTCAAACAAAATTGTACTATATCATTTGGAGTTGGAAAAGTACCTTAAAAATATCCTCAAAAGTTATGTTAGTTTTTGAAGGTTGGAGATAAAATTAATTATAAAATCAAACTTTATGTTGACAAATATATGTATATATTAGAAAATGCACCACATCAATATTGAGGGTTGAAAAAAAAGAAACAATTATTTGTAAAAAAAACATTCATATATTTTTAAGTATTTAAAATCTATATTTCAAACTGTCAAAAATTAAAAATTCAATTCAAGTACTTACGAGTGCATTGGAAAAAATAGTTATACTAATTTAGTTAATTTTGAAACTAATGCCAACAATAATTTAAAAAGAATTTATGCAAAAAAATTGATATTATTTTCAAAAAAAATTCATACACTTGTTGTACCTTTTATTTGGAGACCTTAAGTTGTTGCATAACATAATTAATTTTTGTGTTATTTGAAAACTACAAGTGAATGCACAATATGGTGGTTCAATATCAACATAAATTACACTCCTTATAAGTCCATATACAATTCTTTTAAATGATTCAAATGGACATGGTTGTTATTGTTTTGTAATTTATTATTTTAATCTTTGAATAATACATGTTCAATCATCTACAAACCTTCCTAAATTTATGTGAAAACTTGTATTTAATGAAGCTAATGTCATTTTTAAATTTGGAAGTCCTAAAAAAACCCACAAAATCCATATGAATAATGGCCCATGTAAAGCTTTCAAAAATATATGTTTTTGGGAAACAAAAAAATTGAATAACAAACAAAAATTGCAATTCATATGGATTTATGAAAATATGGTCAAATTTTAATTGTTAAATGACTAAAATTTTCAAAAAAAAGATTCCTTATATGAGTTTATCATCTTGTATTACATTATATATTGAGTCCCAATAACAAATTTGGATTGTGAATCAATATAAATTTTTTCCATGTTATGATGTTCTAATTAAATGACTAATCCATATTTTTCGATTTCAAAAGTCCATTACTACCAATAAATGAATTTTTTATCAACAAATAAGCACATAATTATCTTCATAATGAAATTTTTAATCTAGATCCAAATCTCAATGAGTAGATTTAAAGATATATTAATCACCACATGCATTTGAATAAGGGGTACCCAGAGAGAAAATATCATTTCATCACAAAAGGGAGCCACCATAGCTTGCATCTACCCCCCTTTCAAAAAATCCTAAAGCCATTTTTCATTTTGTTGTACTTTAACCTTGAATCCAAACCTTTTTATGATGTGAAATTTGAAAATTAATGCATAATATTGATTAATTATTCATTCTTTAAATTCATTCATGTAAAAATATTCAATGTATACCTTACTTACGATTCATGTTTGAAACTAATTAATTCCTAGGAACGATAGTCAGGGAAAAAAACTAGGAACAATGTGCCAATTTTTTTTATAAATCCACTCAATTCAAAACACAAGATGATTTTGAAACTTAGTAGAAGATTAAACATACTTAAAACTAATGTTGAAATTTTGAAATATTCAAAATGATGTTGCTAGACCCTTTTTTCCTAGAAAGTCAATTATTTCGATAAGATTTGCTAAACATGAATTGTAATAATTTTATGTTGATAGTTTTCATTATTTTATTTTTATTTAGCAAATAAGAAACAATACATTGAATTTGCAAATAAATGATTAGATTTATGACTAATCTTTAATTGTAATTATTACATGCAAATTACTATAGGGCTTCATTGCCTTTGATAAGTTGCATAAAATTCCAGTTGCAAAAGACAATTAATGGTTAGTTCATTGAAAATAATCAAGGGAAAAAAATTAAACCACTAAATCTAACAATTTTAATGCCCAACTTTTTTTTCACATTTAATTACATGCGCATTTGCAACTAGGATATATGGTTGCAAATTAAATTGAAAAGATGCCATATGGTGTCCAATGGCCTATGAACCACCTTCCAAATTACAAAAACAACTACATTTTCATCTATTTTGGGATGCCATTAAAAATGAATGGTACAAGTGTATTTTTCATTTTCATTTTCATCCAAATCAACATTAGTTGCAAGTATAAATTACATGTGCAACTACAAACCACTTTGTAATTGTATATGCGACTAAATCATTTTAACCAAGTGTTATAAAAAACAGTCACATCTATAGTTACAAATGCAAGGGTTGGAATGGGTAGGATTCCTTGTAGTGAAAACAAGGAAATATAATGAACATAATTGTTCATTTTATTTTGCTTATATTTTGTTGTATTGTATTTTGAATTCATTTTTCTTGACTTTTCAAATTTAAATTCTTATAAATTACATAATATTCATGGTGCTTGATGTGTATTTTCACCCTATTTGATCTTGTTTTGACATTATAGTTAGATGAAGCTTTTGGGAAACCTTTACTTTTTTGGTATATTTTACCATGCTTTCCTTTGAAATTCAAATACATGAGCAACTTGATCTGCAAAATCAAATCACAAATGATTAAAGCATTAAACCCTAAACAAGAAGAAACAAGAAGGTTCACACAAATCACAAATGATTAAAACAATTTTTTTTACGTCAAAAAATACATAAAACTATGCATTCACTTTCCAAACCCAAGAGTTCAAAAAAATATGAAATCCTTCTTTTGTCACATTTGTCTAGACTAGAAATGGATTAAAGCTATTAATTCTAAAGCAAAATCTATACAACATTGTAATTGAAAAATTTTAGTTTGTTAATTAAAAAAGGGGATGAACAAATATTGTTGACCTTCAAAAAAAAATTATCCTTGTAAACAGATGATCTTTAAACTATGTAAGTGGTTTAAAAGGGTGTGCATCATAATTGTTTTAGGCCAAAATCTGATAATAATAATCATGCAAAATTTGTTATTCATAAGTTTGTATTATTTAAACATGAATATATCATGTACTTTTTAGACATGGATGGGGTGTGCACAACATTCGTGTGTAAATAGTGGGCATAACATCTATGTTTAAACAATACTAATACATGAACAACACTTGTGTTTAGAAAGTATGAACCTATGAAACAACAAATTTCATATGACTTGTAGATTTCCAAATTGTGCCTTGAAGGTTTATGGCATGTGTTTGTTTTCTAGGTTGTAAATTTCCACTACACAAGTTTAAAGGTTTTTTTGAGGGTGGAGAATTTGTATGTCATTAGTGTAATTTTGACTAAAGTTGCTACATTTTCTATGTGGAAAGTTTTGTAAATTTTTAATGCCACAAAATTAGCAAAGGTTCATGGATTTCAAATTATAGTCCCACATGATGACTAGTATTATCCATATGTGGTTCTAAATCAATGTTTAAATTACTTCTTAAATCAAATAGATATCCATGTGAAAGAAAGAAATCCCATCAATTATTTATTTTATTCCTTAAATATGTCCAATTAGGTACCCCCAATTTTTCCATGAATTTGTATTTTGCAACAACATCAAAAACTAAATCTAAGGACATTAAAAAAAAGTGAACCATATAAGTCATGGTTCTTTTTTATGGACCATGGGTGTAGTCACAATCCAACAAGCCAAAAAAGGGCATTGAATCACCAAAAAAAAAAAAGTCAAAATTGAGTAAATATTTATGTTTTGCCATTAGAAGCCATGGTAATCATGGCAAATTGTTGCTTTTTCATTCATATGAATATCAAGGAATTCAAATCAAAATCTATTTGATGAAATTTGAAGTTTAAATTTTGATTTAGGACCTTAGATAGTGAACATCTATGACATTAAACAAAAGTTAATTTTGCAAAGGACTGTCAAAAGGACTCATATAATAAAACATATTTGATACGAAAAAATTTAAAAAGATAAAAACCTTTTAGGCACATTGAAAAAACACTCATACCCAAAAATACATGGAATTTTATATTTTTAAAAATTCAAGAAAAATCCAAAATTGATGGAAATTTTTAAAACTTTGAAAATCTTTTACTACATATAAATGAGGTATAATATACATGATTTGTAGCTTATTATACAAGAAAATATAAATATGTAAAAAGTGAATTTTTGGTTATGATTTTTATTAAAAAAACATTAAATTTACTAGGAATCAAAACACATTAAAAATTTCATATTTATTATTAAAAAAAACAAAAAAAAAGTCATGTACTAGGACAACTATAAGCATCTATTATAACAAGTTAAACGATGCATTTGTTGACATTGCATACATGAGAGTGACATTATTGCATTCATGGTTGTTTATTTTTTGAACTATATATGAAAATACCTAATGGTTGGTAAAGGGAAAGGGAAATACTACAAATGTATTGCGTCTCACATCTTTGTGCAATAGTGAATACCTTTACAAACTAGTTTTTAAAACTTTTCACTCAATGGGTCATTATTTGCTTACAAGGCATCAATCAAATTCCACCAACTGAAACACATTGATTTGAATTGAGATCTAATACAAGGATTGGATCACTCCATTGCCTCTTCCAAAGTTGGAGAGAGAGATCAATACATACTTATGTTCTAATTAATTTTGCAACTCATGTCCTATTTAGATAACTAGATAAACATCATGATCATATGCATGCATTTGAATATATACATGTGCAAATGGCCAAACACAAAGCCACAAGGCCAAGGAGAGTCCTCGTATCACACAATGATCAAAATGTTTTAAACCATTGTTTGTGGGACATCAATGTGTGTTGAGTGTCAATGTCCCAAATGCTATCAAACTTGTTGTCGATATGGACATTTGTCATGTTCTTGAATAGCTTTTAGAGAGTGATAATTTCAAAAAATCAACATCACAATAGTTGATGCTAACCCATTGAACACAATAGTCATAAACATCAATCCAACATTTCCCATTTGCAAATGGTTCATATGAACTTGGGTAGAAACAAGAGAGGTGACATGGGCATAGAATAAGTTTGTCAAAACTCTATGTAGAACTATAAAAGGTGAAATCGAACATGAACCCAATCTCAATTCTTTTGTGCTAGTAATTCTCTCCTCTCCTACAATTTGTATTTTTCAAGTCTTGAGACTAGTAATTCTATAGCTTGCAACTTTGACACAACTCCTGGAAGAAGAGTTCTATCTTGCTAGTGATTATGGCTATTCATAAGGGGATCCGTATTACTAGCATTGTTAAGAAGATAGCAGCTTTTGTGTGTGTGTGTGGGGTTCTTATAGGGATGGGGAAACTTGTGTCATGGTTCCTTACTTATCAAGTTATGAATTCAATTTGCATGCAAACCTTTGGGGTTCAACTCTCTTTAGTTCTGATTTTACTTCAGATCACCACCCTAAAACCACTAGGATGATTGCGAATTATGGTGCCATGCCATGTACATACAACTGGGAAATCAACCCATCTAGGTTTTATTTTAAATGGCAAGTTTATGATGGCATGGCCAAACGATATGAACATGGATGACACCAACATAAGTAATGACCATAATTTCATTCTCTTTTCCATTCACACATGAAAATAGGTATCCAAATTCATCCATTCAACTTTGTTGCCTTTTAATATCAGTAGCACCAACAAGACCTATGTGGTTCTTGAGAATGCATATATTATGTCATATAATGTGGTCAAGAAAATGACATAATCTGCCACCCCGGACCTTAATGGAATCACTTGTGTGTGATCATGGATTTGGGTTTTTCTTAAAATAAATATATAAATAAATAAATAATATACTTACCCTAGTAACCATTCCAGCATTATTAAATTATTTTCAGTAAATGTCGATTCTTTTTCAAAATTAGCTACTCGCAATGCCAAAATTTGTAGAAATTTGTTTGGCATTACTATTGACGCCTGCTTGGTCAATAGTAATGTGGTGGTGTGGTGTGCCTAAGTAGGTAGTGCAAAATTACTTCACACACACACACACACACACACACACACACATATATATATATATATATATATATATATAATTTATTTTTTCCTAAGGTGTTAGAATATCATTTCATGTTGTGAAGTAGGGGTAGCAAGTAATATATAGGGATACTTTTTTTTAAATCTTTTTTTTGGTAGCTATATTTGCTTTAATTTTCCATGAGCCACTTCAGCTACATTACAAAATTGGTGGGGGAAAAAAAAAATTAAGAAAAAAAATCATGGGTAGGACCTTCCTCTATACTAAAATCACACACAAATAGTTTGCACAAGAAGTTGGTTGTGTGTCCTTTGAATTCTTTTCTTCTACCCTTTGCTTTGCTTTGCATTGGTGTCCTTACTTCCTATTTTTACCTTGAAATTTGCATGGGTTTGTTTATCTTCTACTTCCCTTGTGAACTTTTTTTCTTTTCCCCATTTTTTTTGAAGTCCTTTTATCACATGTTTGTTCACCATGGATTCTTCTCAAAGACCAAATCCCAAACAAAAGACCCTCTTGTCAAATTCAGCTAACCTTTAGCTACAAAAAAGTACTCATCTCCAAAATCCCCAATTTCAACCTTTTGAAGCTCTTGAACATGCTTTGTTCCTTTGGCCCTTTATTGACCCACTTTAGGGTTTTGCTCTTTTGGCTCATACTTGAGTCGTCTCTCTTTGTTCCTTCTTTTTCCCTTTTGCCAGGTGCATTTTTTTATCGGCCTTGCCAACCAAGGCAAGGATATAGTGTTTAGATTCATTATAGAGTATAATAGCTTAAGGATTTTGGCCCCTAAGTAATAATAGGTCTATTTTTATATGTGGATTTTCTTTTAAAAATCCCCTTTTGGGGGAGGGTGGGGGACTATTGGATTTTTTTCGTTCCCAATGTGTTTTCATCAAGTTCCCAATGGGTTCCCAAAATGTTAACCCGATTTTCCAATATGTTCGTCAACATGTTCCCAAAAGCACCTCACTTTATTCCATATGCTTTGCTGCCCAACTTGTCCTCTTAGAACAGATATGCGTGGGTCAACCCGTAAAATTTGAGTGCACCCGCCCCCCAAACTAATTAATACAACAAACAAAATAAGTAACATTCTCCTTCAACATTAATTAAATTATTTTTCAAATTGGCCAATTTTGTGAAAAAAAAAATTGAACTTATGTCTATTGGGGCTAACCACCCAACATGCACCATGGTCTTAGGCACATTGGGATTATTGTATACTTGTTATAATTTTGTGTCTCTTGTTAATAATATATTGTCTATGTTGAAGTTTTCAGAAATTCAAAAATCCAATGTCAAACCTTAAAAATTCTAAATATTGTAGTACCATAGTGTAGTACCTTGATGGTTTCAACACAAATTATTTTCTTTTAGAAATGCTGAATTTTTTTAAAATTTTATTTTTCTCAAAAAATATTTGTGTGTGAAAAAAAAATGAAGAGTCATGTTCCAATGTGTTCCCAATGTGTTCCCTAAGGGTGTTCCCAATATCACCACACTTTATCCCATATGGTTTGTTCCCAAGTTCTCCGCTTCCTCACCTATATAGTTGCGCCAATGGAAAGGCGATTCAACTTCACATAGAAATTTCTATGAGCTTCAAAACTTTTTTTCTTTTTTTTTTGGTTTTTGGGTGATGGGCCAATGAAAATGGCTCATTGAAGGAAGGAAAAAAAAAGGGGGAACTTGAGAGGCACCCCATCTAATTAATAGAAGTAAGAATAATGCATTAATATAAGAGGTACCCACTTTGTTGAACAAGGTATTAGCATGTAGGAATTAAATGATGGCCATTTAGGACCATAATTTTCATGTGGCCAATGAGAAGGCTCCGCATGCACTTAGGATGGCCCAATTTTTTTTCCCAGTTCCAACTACTAAAATATTGTTTGGTGAAAGAACCTCCAATTCAGGTTCAAGGATTTTTCAAAAAATTGTTGGAAATTTGTTAAATTCGTAACATGTTCATGGTTTGAGCAATGAATGAGGGGGATGTCAATTAGCCCCCAAAATAAAAACATTTTTTTGATAATTTCATACAAAATGCTTGCAACTCCCAACAAATGTAGCAAAAAATTTCAAAAGACAATTCTTAGAACAAATTTGTTGTTATCAAGGAAACCCACTTCCAAATTCCAATCTTTACTTCAACTTGAAATTTCTCAAAGCACTCTTATTATGCAAGTCTTTGTAAACGTGGAAAAGGAATGGATAACATGGATGGATTCAAGCGTCGTGGTGTTATAGACATTTGGCATGACATGAATAACCTCGAAATTTGATTACCTACTTGATGAAATGTAAGAAAGTTTTGAACTTCTACCTAATTTTTTTCTTTTTTTTTTCTTTTTGAAATTTTCTATGTGTGATATTAGATAGAAGCATCTAAAACTGTCAGTGCACCTTAAAATGTTTGCAAAAAATATATTATATTATATTATATTATATTATATTATTTCAGGGTTGAATTTTGTTGAACAAGAGGTCATTAAATTTAGATCACCCAACAAACTGAAAGGCAGAAAAACACACACAACAAAGATCCAACACACAAAAAACTTAGCTAGAAATGTCCTTCAAAGAGCACCCCCCCGCCCCCCCAAAAAAAAAGCTAAAAAAAAGCCACAACTATAAATCCATGTCATGAATAGCTTTGGAAAGCACTTCTGGAGTGCAAATTTCAAAGGCAATATTTTACACAAGAAAGAGGGGCCACAGTGAACCAGCACCCACCAGCACACCATCCATCCACTGGATGCCTGTCATTACTCAGTTGTGGATGAACCTCAAATGAGTTAATAAATGGTTTTCACCTTGGTAACCAATCATGTGAGAAATAGGTCTTATATATATAGGTGGATAGGTAGGAAAATAGATAACTACTAGGTAAGTAATGGTTCATACAGAGGTAAGAGCTGTTTTTATTACCTACTTACTAACAACCCATTTACTAACAACCTGCTAATGGGTTGTTAGTAGGTAGGTAGGTAGGTAGGTTGAAAACAAAAGCAACTGAGGTAACCATCATGGTTAGCTAGGGAACTAGAACTCAACAGAAAACTGTCTTCTGACCACTTATCATCCATCCTTCATGGTGTGTGTGCATGTTGATGCCAAAGACGTCAACCCAAAAGAGGTCAACCCAAACGACGTTTGAAGATGTCACTCAGATGTGGCATTTTCCGTGACTAAGAAGAGCACGTCGTAATGTCAAAAATAAAAGTGAGGTGCTCAACAACTTGTTTTTCGTGAGCTTGCTTTGTACTTTTGGGAAAAAATTGCATGTCACGCGGATGAGCGGTGTGGTCGTGGTATATACAAATGCATTGTGGTGCGAACTTAAAGGGGAGTATGACACATGAACACCTCCATTTGCCCCCGACCCTGGCCCCCCCCCCCCAAACACACACAATTGTTCACCAACTTTTCGTTGTTGAAAATTTCTTAAGACCCAAAAGACACACACAATAAAGGAAACAATGCTACCTTATGTTTTTTCTTTGCAATGTTGTGCTTTCCCCCTTCATCCCCACAATGGGAAAAAAAATTCTGGTAGGGCAACCCACCTTAATATATTTTCTCTCCCCGTATTCAACCTTGAAAGTTAGTTAATAAAATTGATGCTAATGTGAAACTACTTTGTAAAGCTTTTTTTTTTTTTTTTTGGGGGGGGGGGGGGGGGGAGTTTTTTTTTTTTTTTGAAAAAATTTTTTTTTTTATAGGGAAATTTTAAATTACCATTCAGGTTTTTTTTTTTTGGGGGGGGGGGGAAGCGAACTTACTCT
>Ga0116227_10004705_pt1 | contig 29484 bp, 24 predicted proteins | sample S1TSphgellanicum_FD_89693 | JGI IMG/M metagenome (GOLD analysis project Ga0116227, IMG submission 89693) | Host-associated microbial communities from peat moss isolated from Minnesota, USA - S1T2_Fb - Sphagnum magellanicum MG | ecosystem: Host-associated > Plants > Peat moss > Unclassified... | reverse complement strand
TATCTCAGGAAATTGGTTTTGCTCCTGCGTATGTATGTGCTCAGTTTGTTGAGGCTGGTACTAAGGCCCAGCAAAGCTGTGCATCAGCTAGAGAAGAGTGTAATAAATATGATCTGACTGCTGGTCACTGTTTTTGATTACTGAACCATATTGATTGGTCCAGGTGGTTTGCTATTAGTAAGTAGCCACCGCATATTTGCGGTTCCATTTTCACTTTTATAGGTGGGTTTGCGAAAAAGTAAATAACTAAACTTGGATGTGAGAAATATTTTAGCAAGGTCACGTACTAAGCACTCTTGGGGATCCTCGAATTGCTCATAAGGGCCTCCCCCAGGCAGTTCAAATGTTTTTTTTGTGCGCATTGAACAGATGCCACTCAAATGATGTCTATGCTTATTGGTCTCACAAGATTTTCACTACCTATCTAGGATTCTTCTCATTTTAAAACCTTTGTCTTTCCCTCCCCGTCACCACCAATTGAAATTCTTCTTTACTTGTATTGCTTGTCTAGCTATTTGTGTCACACGGATACTTGTAGTGATAAACTTGTTGCCAACAAAATGAAAGTAGACTACTGAAAGAACCATCAGTTCTGTGTATTTGCAAAGAATTCAGAATCAAAGAACCGTTGGGCTTGGGTATTTGAAAAAAATCAGAATCAAACAACCACTGGTTTTGGTTATTTATAAACTAAATGAATCGTTGGGTTTCATGAAGGAACTAACTGATAGTTTTTTAGGCGGTTATTTGATTTTTTTTCACAATTTTTTAAAAACCATGGTTATATATATATTATAATTGAGTATTTGATTTTTTGATAACCGTGATTATATATGAGAGCTGGGTATTTGTTTTTTTATAACTGTGATCATCAACTCTGATACCCGGAATGATACCCAGTGAGGGCTTGGGCTGTTTTTAATAACCGCCCAACACTGGTATATATCGGTACAGTACAACATTGCTTGCAACCCTTTCTTCAAAAATACGTTCTCCTTCCCCACACACCAGCATTGCAATTTCCAAACAACTTTTAAGTCGACAAAGAAGACATTGCACGATTCTGTATGCCAAATAATATATAGCACTTTTACTTGACCGTCTTTTTTCTAAGTACTCTTTTTCTCTATTTCTTCAAACTTTTTTGTTGTAAGTAAGTTAACACCTTTTCTCTTGACAACATGATCTCTACGAATTGGAGGAGAGGAAGCTTGGTTGGAAGGAAAGCAATGATAGGTGATAAGTCCATTGCATAAGAGGACACACTATGGAATCGGGAGTGTGCAACAACATCAAGCTAGTCTCTCCAATTTGCTTCATTTGCAATTTGTACATGCAATTTTCACGACTTCACCAAGTGTAATAGAGCTTGTTCAATGTTAAGTCAATTGATCATTTTTTTAAAAATGATGTGATTACATTTAGTGATAAAACCTTGGGAGAAGGAAGGGCGAAAATGTGTTGGCCTCCTTCCTTACAAAAACCATTTGAATATTTCCAAACCAAACCTTTGGAGAAGTTTGGGAAAAAGGAGGTAGTATACATACCTATGGAGTGGATTCCATCACATGTCCTTTTCCTTTCGCACTTCCAACACAAGCTACATCAAAATACCAAATTTGGTTCTAAATTTAAATCGCCAAAAAACATCATACAAGGATTTGGTTGATGAAAATCATCACATGTTCTTCTATGGTACATCATTGAATGACAAATAGGTAGCCACAAATCTATTAAGCAAAAAACAATTGACTCCTCATTTGCATATTGACTCTACTTTCTAGGGTTGGTTTCAAACAAAACCATGAGAGGAGCTCATGTAGATGGTTCGAGAATTAGGATGAAAATTGAATTTGATTGCAAAAGAAGGTGACCTAAAAATTACAACTACTAAATCTCCAACTATCACCAACACAAACAAATTGGTTCTTGGTTCAAGTAAAAATTATATCTCAAATCTTTACATGGATGCACATTGCAAAGTCTCTCCTTTGAGTGTAGGAAGGCCAAGAAGAGCCATCAACTCCAATGCAAGCACACAAACCCAAATTCCATTCAAAATCTGATTGTGATGATAATGAAATTTTTGATGAAATTTAAATTTTGAAACCTTGCATTTCAATTTAAAAATTTCACCTGTAAACAATGAAATGCAAGAATTTAAATTTAGAACACAAAAAAACATGAAATCATACAAGATATGCAAATGAAAAACTATAAAAATATTAAAAAACTGTAAAGCAAAAAAATATAGTGATGTGCTTCCCAGAAATGGAAGTAGTCTTCCATTCCTGGGAGACACAGATAGAGAGAGAGATGGATGGATGAAGGATGAAATTTTGAGGGCATAGAAAGAGACACAAACCCTAAATCTTCTTCTTCTTTCTCTTCTCAACTGTTGGTTCCCCTTCTCTCACCTTCCTCTCTCTCCTCCCTTTAGACGCCTCTTGATATGGGTGTTTGGGTGCTGCATTTGAGGGACTTGCTGGTCGTCAGATCTCTCTTGATATGGGTCTTTGGATGCAGCATTTGAGACTTGTTGGTTGTTGTGTGTGAACTGGAAAGAATTGTCTTTCTGTCTGTCCTGCTGATCATCATCATCATCATCATCAACAGCCTTGTCTGACCTACTTTTGTTTGCACAAAAGTCTTTGCACATTTTACCACTCTCACTGACTCTCTAGCCTTTTTATGCCATTTCTGTTTAAAGGAGAAATGTTGCCATGTTGTTTTGTCAACAAGCAAGCCACAGAATCATTGCACCCACAAGGCTGCTACTGCTGCTGATGCTACTGATGCTACTGATGCTATTGCTTACCAATACTGCCCCTCTTTTTGTCTTGAGGTAAGCTCTTTGTTGTATTGGGGAATTGGTTGGGTAAAGAGGGAGGAGTCATGCACCTTACCATTATGGTCGGATCTATTTCAATGGGGTGGGATGTGGAGGCAAATCTTCTGATGTGTTTGTATTTCCATTTTGTTGTCCCTGGATCTTAAAGAAGATCTTCAGATCAGTTTGGATTTTAGGGTTTAGGACACAGAGACGCGGAATATCAACTTGACAGGCATTGTATGTGCTAAATGAGTTCCAGAAGATGAGAGAGAGATAATGATGGTGATGATGATGGCAAGGCAATTGTGCCATGGCAAGCACCTGTGTTCAGTGTTTTGAAATGCACAGAATTCAAACCAGTACATGTATCACTGCCATGTTACTTTCACTGTCATGGTACCTTCAAATTGTTGTTCTGTAGAATCCAGATTTCTCTGCAAATTTCAGGGATATGGTGTTGCTTTGCAGATTTGAAGCTTATTGTAGCAAAAGATTTGAGTGGCTGTAAACTCAAAGGGAAAGCAAAAAAAGGCTGGGAATCAGCAGAGGATGTCACATGATATCCCACACCCACTTGCTGGAAGAACAGGACAAGGGCCACCATTTGCCCCAAAAGACTGGAAATGGAAAGCAGGTCGACGGCTATCGGACATGTATTTTTGCTCTCCTCAGGGTGCACGCCTGCGGTCACAGATTCAGTTGCATGAGTATCTGGCCACATTGACTGACCCACCCTCTCCCAGCGAGTTTGTCTGGCGTGTCCATCCAGATGGTGAACATCTTGTCCCTTGCTTTCCAGTTTAGGTTTGGTTGCATTTGAAGCTAACAGAACTGTTGTTGGTGAGACCTGTGTGAAGATTGTTCATATTTCATTCTTGTAATGATTGTGCTTTAGGAAATATGTGGAGTGGGGTTTTTTTGTTTGTTTTTTTTAGGGCAGTGATTTTGTCTTCTAGTAAATACGAGGGATGCTGTTTTTGTATGCAAGAATTCAAGGGTGGTGGACCATTGCCGGGGATCTTGGACACAACAAGCAAGCGCAGGAAGCCTGATGATGCCAATGGGCCTGCCAAGAAGAAACGCAAAAAGAAGATTGCACAAAAGATCTTCCAGAAGACAGGGTTATCTCAAAAGGTAAGTTGGATGCCACCACCAATCCTTTTTTGTGAAATAAATTGTGAGAATCCTAATTTTTATTGCAATGGGTGGCAGGTGCAAGTAGACAAGAGTGTGCCGCCGCTTGTATCAAGCAGCAGGCTGGCATTTGAAGGAAATCATCACTTGTCTGGGAAGTTGAAGAAGAGCAACAGTGAAGTTCCACGCACTGCTGCTGTGTCGAAGCATTCGTTCAAGTCTGTACTGTCCAGTGCAGCAAGTTACAAATGGATATACAATGAAAACTCTGACTACCAGCACTTCATTGAGGAGGCAAGGCAGTTGAAGACAAAAAGCACTGCGGAACTGGCTGAAATGCGGGAGCTTCTTCTTCAGCGAAACTTGGAGTTGACCAACTTGATACGTTACCCAACCCAGGTAATCCGTGTGTTTGTTTTCATTCTCAGGTTACAGGATCCGCCGGCTTCAATGGGGAAGATCGAGCTTGCATCTCTGTGTGTTGAATGGAGATGTAAGTACAAGCGTTATTGGTGCTCTTTGGAGGCAGGTCACATGCAGTCGCTTATACATTCTCTGACCAAAGAAGAGCAGCCTGTTCTTCAGAATGGCCTCCCAAAGCAGGTGACGCAACCTAGTAGTGGTCTTCTATCTTCACACCATGAGTCAAAGACCAATGGACAAAGATTCCATGAGAACAATGGAGCTTGTACAGACCTACCTGTGCTTGCTGCATGTTCAGCACTTCACAACAAACAGGCCGAAGAAACCACATCACCTGAGGCTCAGAAGCTTCAGAGTGGCCTGTCCATGCATGATGCAAACAGAAGGATGGGTGTTGTCAGTGAAGATGTGTTGCCAGTGGAAATGGCCAAAGTAGGCCACAACAGAGGCACTACTAAACCCACTGAAGATGCTGTTCTCCTTGGGAATCAGGATGGGGCTTTATCAGAAGGGGCACTTCTGGTGCAAGGGGATAGAATCAGTGCAAATGACAGCAAAGACAAGGAGGTAGTGGGATTGACAGAGAATGCTGAGAAGCGGACGGAGGGTAGAACAGACATGACAGAACCTTCTGGCAAAAGAGCTGAAGTGCCAGAAGCAGGACCAGTATTTGAGCCAGCTGCAACTGTCTGCTTGTGCAGGATCTGTATCGATGACGCATCATTCTGTCGGGGATGCATGTGCAGTTTCTGCAAAGAGGAGGTATCACCTACTGAGAAACCAAATATGCTGGACTGTGCAACATGCTTGCATGTGTGCCATTTCCTGTGTGCATACAATGCCCAACAAGCAGGTGTCTCAAAGCAATTGACACTGGATGGAGAGTTTATGTGCTCTGGTTGTGGGCAAAAGGGTAGCTTGTTACCATTCTGGAAAAGAACATTGGGGCATGCAGTGGGGAGCACCCAATTGGAGGAGATAGAGGAGCAACTGTCTGTTGCAGTGATGACAATGAGGGACACTGAGAATGCCATGTATCTTCCCTTGCTGAAGAAGTCAATAGCCACACACCAGCTAGTCCAGCAGTGCACCACGCCCTCCACTGATGTGTACAACCACTTGCAACAGATTCGGGATGAACTCGATGCTCTTGGTGACCCCGACAGTGATTCCGGTATGCCCTGTCCTCCTCGTGTACATGTACACATGAAGAACAATGGGTGTTTCTGCATGCAAACAAGGATGTTTTGCATGTGTCTATAGGGCTACCATCTCTTTCTCTGTAGCATCCTCTCTAACTGCCAGAGAGGGGACAGTGTTGGTTGTTGCCCAAATGCTTCTGCCTCTCCTGACAGACTCGGATGCCCCTTGCTTCACATGCTCTACTTGACTGTAAACAGTTCTGTAGCTGGAATGGCAACAATCTGTAAGAGAAGATTCCAGTCAGTCTACCCAAAGACTGAGTGGAATGTTCTTCATTTCAGGATTGAGCCCAGATGATGGTTTTAGTGTTTGAATGGCAACAAGCAAGGAGAATTACTGATTATTGAGGTGTTGGGGATGTGGGTGGGTTTTACATGGTTTATGTTGGGGTGGCAGTTCAAGCCAAAGAATGGGCAAGACAAGTGCTGCAGGAGGGACATGGTATTAATTGGCTTGAAGAGGAGAGAAGAGTAAATGCCCTTCAAAAACAAGCCAACCAAGAGTACGAGGACTGGACACAAGCGGAGAAACTTGCAGAGACAAATCGCTCTCAGATCACACAGAATGCCAACCAAGCAGAGGCTGATGCCAAGTTGCACATGCAGCGTGCCTCCTCTTTGAGCTTGCAGGCTCATAATGCACGCCACCGTTTGAAGGTGATGAAACAGGTGGGTATGGTGTGACCCTGACATTTTCACGAGTCGTGTTCCTGTTACTCTGTGGTTGTGTAATGGAGATAATATTGTTCACAATTCCGGTCTTTTCTGAAAGATTCATGAAACCCCTTGGTTTTCAGGCTGTTGGTAACAGGTGCAGTAGTTGCCTCTGCCATAGCTCAGGTGTGTATAGCATATGAACAACCAGTGTCCATCTGGAGGGGTTTGTATTGATCACGGATCTGAGGACAGTGTTATAAACTTTTGAGTGGAAAACAGGTGTGGTCAAGTATGAGTGCAACATTGGAGCAAGTTGAAACTCAGCGTGCCGAGCTTCAGGATGCCACTGCTGCATTGGAGCAGCTACAACATGATGTGGCCTATTTCCAAGCACCTGCAGGTGAGGAGGCGTTCTCCGCATTCTCAGCCCTGCTGGAGCGACTGTCTGCACAGCGAGATCTTGTCGAGGTTGCCCGTGTGAAATTAGATTACATTCTCTCCTTGTACGAGTCTCAGTGATGCTGCTTTCCTTCTTCCTTGGTTTACGGCATTAGGCGACAGTATCCCAACATCCTTTTTGACACTAATCCTTGGTTTTTAAGCTAATTAACATCATACTGCCTGCTTGCGTACTTTAGATTCATTTTTAACGTAAATCCCAGCTGCTGAATATGAGCAGCAGCTCACTTCAGTGATTGATATGATTCAAGCTCAGTGAGTCACAATGGCTTACACCCAACACTTCAACACCATATGTGTATGTGTGTGTGCACCTCTAGAAGTCATGTAAGTCATGCATAACTTATCGTGAGCAGCTGTATATTGCAGAGGACCAACTTCCATGTTGAATTGTGAAGAGGGCTTTCTCTCTGTTATTGGTAAGATGCAAATTGAACTGGACCCAAATTATTACAAGAAAAAGTCTTGGAGGTTTCAAGTTTCAATTCCCTTTTATTGCCCAGACTACTCTGGGTGCAGGTGCATGCTTGTGAGTCTCAAAGTCGGGTCAAGTTGTTAGTTATGTGATGTACTTGAGCTCATACCATCCCGGGCTTTGCGATTTGAGGTTTAGGTTTTACAAGGATTTGTGACTATTTGCTTATAATAGTTGTGTAATGTTAGAGAGGAAGTTGGGCAAGTGTTTCAGGGATATGAAGTTTTCAAATGCAAATCAAAGTCAAATAAAACTCATGAGCAAAACTCAAAACAAAAAGTTTTGCATCTCAAGTGGGAATCAAAGTCAGAAATGTGGGTGACTAATTTACACAAATGGCTGGATCAAAATGACATCAAAGTCTGTCTCTAATGAAAACTAATGTCCAAGTAAGAATCAAATCAATTAAAATGAGAACAACTACAAAAGGGCAGCTCCAATAGTAGCAACTCCAACAATGTCAATTATGCAATATTGTTCCAATAGTAGCTAATTGAAGAATGGTTCAAATAGTAGCTCCAATCACCATACCCCACAAGGAACTGGATGAACACCATTGACCGTTGCAACTTTGTGAAAGAAGAAATGTTACACTGGCAATGCCATGTCCCTCTTAATAGAAAATGTGAAACTTGAAAACAAAAACTTATGGAAATTGTAAAAATCAACAAGACAACAAACAACATACCTAAAGTTTGATGTTTTTGTCTTCCCATTCCAAAAGGCCAAGCTTATCAATGACATCTTCATTCTCCTCCATAAGGGCTTTTTCCATATTGTTGAACTCATCCATAAACAACGCACCACCAATATGAACATATTTTGGCCAATTTTTGTAGATGCTTATAAGCATCTCAATATTTTTTATCCTCAAATGAGAGTGTTGAAGGCTTGTGCAAATACCTATAATGTTGAAGACTCCTTGTCTCAATTTGCAACTCAACAATCCCCAAAATTTGTCTTGTCACAAACTCAACATAATAAAATTGCACTTCATGATCTCTCCATGCAAGAGGATCCTTGCATTCCTCCTCATTGAGTTTTGTGATTCTAAAATTATCTAGTTGTTCTTTGATCATAAATAGCACCATCTCCGTATTGTTCTCCATGATATCATATAATGATGTCTTTTTAGTACTTTCTAATGTACATTTAGGAGTTTTTTCACTTGCAACATTTGGGTTTTAAATTTTGAATACATGTACTAAGAGTGAAAACAACATGCATTGATATCATACTCACTTGCAATTTGTAACACTCTTTCCTTCCCAACATATTGAATGAGTAGCCCTAGCCTTTTGAAATGTGGGTCTAGCATCATTGCTAACATGTTGTGAATCTTATCTTGTTGAAAAGACAACATAACAAAAGGAATGGGTCCAAGACTCTTACCATTTGCTCTATATGTGTTGTTGTAGAATTTATAATTTTGCATTAATACCTTGTGTTTTATTAGAATCAAATGTCAAGCAGTCCACTTACATTATGGTGACAAGTGAGAGAGTAATAGAAAACACATTAGATAATAGTTAGTAACTTTGATTTTGAGTAAGAACACATCGTTGGATGAAAGGCCCTACTATGTTAAAAACTACCAAGTTGCAATTGCCCAAACATGTCCACTTGGTATACAACATTGAAGCAACATGGGTTGTTGTCATCCGTAGCAACAAACAAATGATTAAAAATCCTTCCAGTATATTAAGAGATATTAAAAATATTCATAAAGTGTCCATTTCGTAGTACAAATACCTTATGTTTGTCAAAAGTACAAGGCATAGTCAAGAAAACAAGATCAAATGATCATTGAACATTTGCGCGAGGGTTATTGCATTGCAAACCACTACTAACTTTGCTTTCCTCTCTATTTTTATTGGTTGATCTTTAAACAAAATAGATAAGAGGTTTGGGTGGAAAATGAATGAGGTTTTGGCCCCTTTTGTTTGTGTTTACTATCTTTTTATCTCTACATCTATACTATGAAGTTATGGGGGGGGTGGGTTAAAAGAAGACCAACAATGGAGGTGCTCATGAAAAGGGAAAGAGGGAATGACCATTGTCAATCAATTGGGAGGAACAACAACAATAACAACCGCAACAAGGGGAGGAAGAGGCATTGGAATTAGCAGGGTGGTGGGAATGTGCACAGGCAGTAACTACCACAATATCTTATCCCTCCTTCTTGTCACCATCACCACTACCAACAACACCATTGTAACAATCAACGAAATCCTACTCGGATTGTTCGTGTTGTTCTGCTAATGCCATGGGACATAGCCCATCTAACAACCCTAGCAACATTGTTCAATCTCCTTTAATCTTCACACACCAATAAATAAGAAACAATTCCGGTTTAGATCTTGAGTTGATGGTAATGTCATTTCAGTGATTAACTCAGCTTGAAGTGTCCTGCAAGGAGCTAAGGCTTTCATCTAGGGTTTTTTCTTAATTCATATGGGTTTATTGGCAAAACACCCAACAAACTTAATCACACTAAAACCCACATCCACCCCCTTCTTTGGAAAGAAGAACCAAAAAGGAGAAAAATAATCAGTGATAGTGAAGGTTTAGGTCCCTTAAACTTTCTAGATTTTCTTAACACAATGGGACACATGAAAGTAACCACTTTTTGGAGCAAAGGAGGAGGATAGTGATGACAACAACACCAACACAACGAACAACAAAGGTAAAAAGGCTAAGGGAAAATAAGTTTTGTGTTTTTTTGCTTTTCTTTTGTCTAGGTTTTGTTTTGTGGTGGGTCATTTTTTAATGTTTTCATCAAGCTTAGAAAAAAAATTTATCACCAAGGATCTAGTCATTATATTCAAACTAAGCACAATAAAAGTTTCTACTACACAAAAATAAACTTCACCTCAATCTTGGTTTTTTTTTGTTTTTGTCATAGTCCTAAAGAAATAGCAACGGAAGATATATATAATAAAAATGCGTTGTAAATGTGAACATTTCAATACTTAATGGCTAATCATTCACCAATAATATATTTTCTAAAATGTTTTTTTTAAAGTAAAAGATTTAATCTAGGGTGTTTTTTTTTGTTATTGAAGTTGGGTATTACATTAGTTGGGTAGTCCAAATATTAAAATATTATGAGTTTCTAGGCCCCTAATTCTTACACAATAGTTCTTTTAAAAATATATAGGTTGTGTCAAACCCAGTAGAATAAGAATGATGATGTCAAAAGATTTGGCAAAATTAAAGTTTAATTATCTTTTGAAATAAGACTTGCTTCTTGTAATAATTCATTATTTTTTTCCATTTAATCCGTCTAGTATTATGCGATTGGCTCTATAGGTTTAAAATTACAGTGTTGAAATAATTAATTTTTAAAACATGGGACCTATATGCAATTGCGCAAATAAGTCTTAATTTAATGTTTTGGTATTGGAATGTTTAGGTCTTATTGAATCTAATAACTTAGTGATCATGACACATAAGCCTATAATGGTTAAAGTTTGGCCTTGGCATAATGCCCTAGCAAAATACTCCTTGAAAAGTTTTTTACCTTTTTTCTTTCATTTTGTTTAATATTGTGCGCCTCCACCTCATCCCCCATGCAAACCACAAACCACCCACTAGTTACCCCTAAACCCTATAACAAATCATACACCACTTACTAGTGTTCCCTACCAACCTCCAACCCTTCATAGTGAATGAGGGGTCCCAACATTACACTTTCCCAAACCCCCCTAATCATGCACAATTATGACATTTTCCCCCTCCCACTCTACTGGTTCCCACAATTAGCCATGATCATACCCCCCAACCTACCCCCATTTCTTTAGCATGCCTTCAACTTCCACCTAAGTTTTGTGCCCCACTTATGGGCGCCAATTTACTAATCAAGGGTTAGATCATCATCAATGTTCTTGTTAGACATCTAATTCATCCAATCCAAACCCTTGTGATCATCCTAACCCAATACCTTCCTTTATTCCCACTCCACTTGCATTAGCTTGGATTTGGGTTTCAATGTTGGATGTCCCTAGGTCCTTTCACTTAGGCCTTTGCATCCTCAGTTGTATAACCACATCCCCAACACTCTATGACATGATGTACAAGTGGCATTTTGATTTCTATTGGATAAGCTAGTGAAGAACCTATATAATGTGGTAGTATGGCACTTGCTCCTCCTACTACCCTAATGGTGTTTCGCTTTGCCCCCTTGTGGCTAGGTGATAGGGCATAGGGAAACGTGAATTCAATTCAATTGCTTTCTAGCAAGTGAGTAGGAAAATTTATAAAAGGAGTTTTTTTTGCAAGTGCAAACTTTGTTGGCCATTTCAAATTCCATCCCTTTTCCCCAACATTATCTTCCAATTCACAAACACCTATTCCATAGTTTAACCTTTGGCCATGCAGGGGAATACTCTTGGGCAGTTCGCAATTTGACATGATTTTCTCTTGCACCCATGTCCTCTGACACCACATCAACTTTCACCACATTACACCCTAAATCAGATGGTTACTTCTCGTTTGTCTTCGAAGATTACAAATTAGACGTCAAACTTTATTCCAATTCCTTTAAGTTTGCATTCCAATGCATGCCGCATTTTATCGACAAGTGGTCCTTTTAGGATGGTTTTTTAACACCTTCAAGAGTGTTTTCACCCAAAAGATTCAGTGAACAAATTCCTTTAATTATTCCAATTTTGTTTTCATATTGCACAAGGTCACATTCCACCCCAAATTACACACATCCTTGGAGTGGCCGACCTTTTAGCCATGACCAAGCCTTTAGGTGGAGTTAGTCCCATTACAGTGAGGGAAGCATTGTATTGATTCACAAGCTGCGTTTTATGTCTTTAATTTTGTGAAGATTTTACAACACATTTTTTTCCACACTGATTTAGAGTTACAATTAAAGGTGGTTGTGAAATAATAATCCACGACATTAGGTGCACCTTGGACCTTCACCCTGACATGGTTATTCTTCAACTGGACGTGGCAAATGCTTTTAATTTAATGTTAAAAGGGGTCATATTACAAAAACTTCATGTAGTAGGTGGGGATACCATACAACTCATCCCCTTTGTTCATGCATTTTGTGTTTTTGAATTTCATTTGTTTTATAATCATTGCAATCGTGAAAGTGATGTCACAATCATTCCATTTGTCATGGGAACTCATCAAAGTGATCCTTTACAAGGGGGCATTATTTGCTTTAGCCCATTTTAGGGCTTTACATTCTACAATTAATCATTTCCCATCTTGTCTATTTCCATCCATGTGCAAATGACACTCACATCATAGGTCCTCCTTCAATTGTATAGATGTTTATGAACATTTCTAAACTGAACTTTGTGCAATAAGTCTTTCTATCTAACCTCAAAAATGCATTGCATGGTCATGCTTTGACTTGCCACCAAACTTCAACACCCCATCCCAATTTATCACCCCATCTAAAGGAATTAAAATCTTGGGGTTTTCGTTGGGCACCTTAACTTTCACATCATCTTTCATCAAAGATGCCATGCAAGAGGATGCTCAACATGTGGACCGTTTCCTTAGAATGGATGATGTTGAGGTGACATTTGGAATTTTTATTTATTATTTTGTGCAACACCCATCGTATCTTTTACGATGCACACTTCCATCTTCCACCTACATAAAGTCCCTTATTTCCTTTGACTCCTCCTTCCACAAAGTGTTTGGACACCTTTCGGGTTCAAGATCCTTTGATAGCCCAAAAGGACCTTTAGCTCGTAAACAAACCTCCCTCCCAATAACTTTTAATGATGTCAGGCTCATATCAACATTCACCGTCACCCTAGTAGACTATCTAAAGAAAAGGGGCCTTGTCGTTTTAGTCATAGTTGTTAGGTTTATGGTTGATCAAAATCCCTTCCTTCTTGAAACCTTAGCACGAGTTAACAACAACACATTTCCTTTCCAACAACACCTCAAAGCAACATGTGATCTTTTACCACCCTTGGCCCATGCGTGTATTCTTCCATTTGAACAATTCATCGGGCAACAAATGATTCAACTTCAAGATTCCATTTTGGAGTGTTTGCACCATCATACCCTTTCCAGCATGTTCTCTAACGAGACATCTAAGACCCATCATGCCCAATTTTTATCATGTTTTGGTCTAAGGGTAAGCATTTGGCTTACAACTCAACTAGTCTAAGTCGCATACAAAGTGCTATGCAAAAAATTGGGGAAGATACCCATCCTTCAATTACAAACATCCCTCAATGTGTGTGCACACATCCCATCAACTCTATGGGTATCCACCTTTTACGTTGTGCTCATGGTAATGAACGCACTGGAACCCATGATGCAATTCACGACACCTTTGTCACCATTGTGTAAAATGTTGGTTTTCACGTGATATGAGAACAATTATATGCACCTCCTTCCACCACATTCAACTCCTCTCATCGACAAATCAAGATTGTGCTTACCAAAAATGGCATTTGCACCTTAATTGACGTTGTCATTGTCAACCCAACACGAGCGGATTTACTTCCCCGATCTTGCACAATTCAAGGATTTGTTGCCTCTGATGTAACTCAAGCCAAGGAAAGGAGTTATTGCAACCAACACCCCACAAATCAATTTATCCCCTTAGTAATTGAAATATTTGGTTGCTTACACAAACATGTCAATGTGTTTTTACACGATTGTGCCAATGCCATTTGGAGCTTGAAAGGGACAAGGTTTTCATCTTTCTACCTTGGTCACTTTTCTTCGTCAAAAAGTTTTGATCACATTATAAAGGATGCAATCACCTTCCATCTTAAATCGGGCGATAATCATAGGCTTAATTACTTCCCAACTTCCACCCCTTCAAAACACACCTCCCATCACCATGATTAATCTATTACAAGTCGTTGGTTTTTGACATATAAATATGGTCGACCTTCCACGGGCAATTAGATATGGACATGGAAAGATTTTCATAACTACTTTGAACTAACTTAACGTCCTATCACTTTTCCCTTTTCCTTTATTTTACTCCTTTGTACATTTCCCTAATTTATGGTGTGTTTCTTAATAAAGCTTCACAAGTCTTTGATGAGATCAAAACCTTACAAACGAAAAAAAACAGAAAGCAAAACTAAGAAATGCACCAACTTTGGTGTAATCACAATTTTCACCCAGTCTTTTACTATATTGGCTTATGTGCATCCCTCTTGCCCTAGTCCAAAGATTTGGATTGTCCATAAAAGTAGAAATGTCCTACTTTAAAGGTAATCAAAGGTGCCACCCAATCAACTTTATTTTCGATCTTTTCTTTTCCAATTTCACCCACAATTAGGGTGACTTTTCAAACAACTAAGAACTAGGTATCAAAATAACAAGGTATGAAACTCCTTGTGAAGGATAGGCTAACTTCACATATATTTTTATTACCCTTGATTTAATTAGATTTTAGAAAGAATGGTTAATGGATAATATGTAATCACTTGAATAAAATATGATTTGAAGTTTGAAAGTGTTTTTTGGAAGACTTTTGATGGAAGTAAAGGTGAATGTTTAGATTTACTTTTATAGGGTTAAATTTGGAGTGTTGGGGATGTTAGGATGTTTTTAATATTGTTTTGATTGTTGGTATGTAAGGTGTAATGGAGAAAGAGGTTTACAAGTTGTATTCAATTTAGCACATAACATGTTTCAAAAGATGTTTCATTTTCTTCAAACAAAAATTTGTTGGAAAAAATTTATAATTCAAATTTATGCACTTCTAAAACAATATAATTTTAGCTCCGAACTTGCTATATGAATAAGGAAGGGTTACTAGATTATATGATACTTCCAAACAACATTGGTAATGTGGACAACAACATTTACATGACAACCTATAGACCTTAAAATTAAAAATGATATTTAAATGAACATTTATATGAGAAATTGTAGCATTGTTGTCTACTTATTAAATCCATGTGCATGTGTGAATCTTTTTAGTGGAGTTGTACAAGCAATAACAAATTTATAAGGTTGTACTGGTAGTCTCATAGGTTTTCATGCATTGGATATTTGGGTGAAAATACAAACTATTTGCATGGAATATTTTGTGTGTTTTTCTCTTTGCTTTAATGCCTAGAAATAGGTGAAACTTCAAGGCTTAAACATATTACCTTCCCCTTAAAATTTTATTTTATTATTATTATTGATTGATAGGTCATAATTCTTTGTATGTAAAATTGCAAAAAATAGGGTTCCACTATCAAGTCATTAGTTATTGCATCAAATATAATCAAAAGGGTCTCATTTTTTGGTTCAAATTGAGTATAAGGAGTCATTATAAGATGTAATTATTTTTAAAATTATATTGTTGTAAATGGTTACTTACATTGATGTTGAAATTTTTTGATGAATGTATACAATAATATTATTGATGTATTATGAAAACATTTGATGAAATTTGAAATTAATTTAGAATACCCAAAAACATGTTTAAAATAGTCTACCCAACGTTTTTCATTGCTTAAACGACTTTTTAAAAACTTTAAATGATTTGAAAATGACATTTTTATGGGATTTTTTTTTCTGTGCACATTCACATTATATTCACTACAATCTAATCAATGTCTTTTTAAGTAATAAGAATGAAATGTTAATAAAATCAAAATTTGATTTACAAATTATGATTTTAATCATATTTTACAAAATATTCTCCTTTAAATACTTAATAATGATGCAATCCTTAGAACATGTGATTTTGAATATCTAGTTTGGACCATTTTAATGTTTGTTGTTTTGTTAGAACTTCCATTAAACATTGTAATTAAATTTTATTTTTATTTTTTTACTTGCCCCATAATAATTTTAAGTCATTGGACACAATTCCATGATAAATGAACTCTAGATCCCATTTTTATTGGTATTTTAAGAATTTGCATAACTAATATTATATTGTGTAACCTTGAACACGAAGTAACACCATAATCATTTACAAAAGATGAAAAATATTTCCACCTTACAACCGATCATACATTAATACAAAGTTTTCTTTTTATATTTATGAAATAAGCTCACTAGTGAGGATCACCAAAAATTTACAACAATAAATGGTGATGCATTTGAATGGATTGTAGACTTTTTAAAGGACTTTTGTTATAGATATGAACTTGCATCTACATACAAACTTTTTTTTTCCAATAAATGGCAAAAAAAACATGGAAATCAACTTTTTACTTTTTGGTTTTGAATTTTTTTGTGCTAAGATTTTAAAATTGATACCTTTTATTTACTTCATGGAATGAGTTGGAAAGATTATGAAAGGCAATTACTTTGAAATTGTAAATACTTTTAATGATACTCATCAAACTTTCATTCTTGATAATTATAAATCTAAACCATAATGTTAAATGATACAAACCCATCTAGATTTTCACTCCCACCAAACTCATATTTATGATTACACATATTACTATGTTACTATCATACATGTGACACACATGACCATATATACCTTCATAATCAAATTGAATTCCTTGTCTTGACAATGGCATTTACAACTATATCCACACGAACAACAATTTTAAAATAAATTGCATCACATTTAACAATTATTAATATTGTTAGAATTAGAATTTTTATTATATTAAAAATGAAATTTGTGAAAGTTGGAACTAGCCATGTGGGCATAGTTGTATGTATCATGGTTAATGTGAAAAGTCAAATGATTCACTTATAGTCTTGTAGGTCAAAAGCATAAGATATTACAAGAGATCATTAAACTTTCACCCTCCATGCCCTTTCCATGTCCATGAACCAAATCTTAATTAACAACCCATCACACCTTCAACTTGTGGCCAATAGTGTCAACACATAATTATAAACATAATTATTCATATATATTAAAAGTTCAATAATTATATTATCATAATTTATCCTTAGGTAAGAATAAAAATTATGAATTTTATCTTGTATTTAATTTGAATCAAATTTCAAAGGTTAAAAAAAACATTAATTTTACATAATTATTTTAAACTTTCAAATGTGATTATGAGATTAAATAAATTTGAATTAAAAAAATTATAATTAAATTGATTAATTACATCCCACCTTTGAATTTAAATAATAAAATTAATTATGTAGCTTGCTATTCCATTTGTCTTTTGAAAGGATTTTCTTTCATTTTTGTGAGCTAGGTGGAGCAACAATTATCTAAGAAAATAATTAGATGAATTTGGAACTTTGTTATATTTTTGTGAATTATTGTAATGTATTGTTTAAATATGGTAATTCAAAAAATATATCCTCAAAATATGGTGATTTTGGTGGATTTTTTTCACAAAATCCCTTGTATGAATTCATAGGGTCCTTTTTTTTCACTTGTGTTTGGATATTTGCCAAAAAAAAGAAAGACTAGTCTTTAGTTTCATAATTACATTAATTAAATCTATTGTATGTAGTTTTGGATGTAAAGACATTACATTTTAAAAAATATTTATGGTTGAAGTCCAAATTAAATAAAATTTATTCAAAATATATTATTTATTCTATTTCGAAAATCCTATTTATCCTTCATATGGTTTTCCATTATTATTTCAGCCTTTTTATTTTGTAACAATAAATTACATGTGGATGGTTTTAACTTTTATGAAGAGTATGTCATTTTTCTTCAAATTATAGCACATTGTCATTTCCTATTCACTTACGTTGTAGAATAATGAACCTTTTGGCAATTGGTCATATACTACATTTGAAACCAATTAATAATATGAAACCTTTGGTTTAATAATGGATTGTTCAATTGTTAAAACAATCATGTATGAGTTACAGAATACCAAAATAAAACCCAATATTTGCTTGTATAAAGTGCCAATGTAATATGACTTCATCACATTTATAAATTTTGAAATTGTACTTTAGTTGTGTATAATTTCAATGATAATTAATTAAGGATAGTCAATTATGCATCATTAAATACATGGACATATGATTAAATGATTAAATTTGGGATATCATTGCAATTTGTCCTAGTCATGGATGTTGGGTTTTATGATGTTTGCATTACAAAGTACATAAAATGTTTCCAAACATTTTTTATGTTGATACAATTTTCCAAAAATTGTAATAAATAAATAAATTGAAAATGAAGTGATTTTAAGGTTTCAATCATTAAAATTGAAAAAAAAAGTAAATATAAAATAATAGTTTTTTTTATAGTATATATATATATATATATGGAAGGATGATTAAGCATGTGTGCTTCATTTTATGTTTATACCCTGATTTGGGTAAATATTTGTAACTTGACGATCACCATTTTTTCAACATTGTATGGATGATTTCCATTTTGGCTACATTAATTTTTTTGTAGTAAGAAAATTCTATGATTCCATGAATTTTAAGACTATTCATATCAATTGTGAATTTTTTAAAAAACTATACAAGATTTTAGAAAATTCAAATTAAAGAAAAATGGATGAATTATCAATTAGTGAATTAACAAAAATGGGAAATAGACGTGGAAGTTTGTTAAATGAGAGTTCACAACATAATATTTGCAAGGCTAGATATTTTTACTTCAACAAGCTAATCATATATATTTGGTTTTTAATTATCAAATGTCAACTTGTTTTGAATTTGAAATAATAATTAGATTTCCATCAAAGATCACTTAATATACCATACCTAAGATTACTAATCAACAATCCTGGTTGAAATATTTATTTATTTCCAAAAGTGAGGTTCAATAGTCCCAAATTTAATATTTCAAAAATTTCAACAATTGATAATTAAACCCACAAAGTACACATTATGTTTTGTGTTTGTAACAATAGCCGCCCTAGGTTTGGAGGTCAACTTTCAAAGATTTGACATGTTCTAGTGAATTTATTTTTCTTTAGCCAAACCTTTCATGAAAAAAAAAATCTCAAACATCAATCCAAGGCGTGGAATTTTATTATGGAATTTTTAAAGATATGAACATCTCATTTTCAATCAAGTTGCCCATAGTGACCCATTATTGCATCACCATTGCTCATCAAACAAACTAATGAATGAACATTTGCATGTTTTTTCATGTTTCATAATGGGAATCAAACCAAAATTCAAATCCAAAACCTAATTCAAGCACGTAATCCATCCTAAAATTGCAAACTTTGAATCCACTTCCCCCATCTTTGTTGCTTGATTTAGTTGTAAAATGTAATTACAATCAATCATTGCCCCACCTTGAAACACTTAAAAGGAAATTCAAAGGTCAAAGTTCAAACCTTGAATCTTAATCTTGTAGTAAACATTAAGAAAAATTGAAACAAACGCCCAAAACAACATCACAAATGGCTTGGAATGCAATGAAGCAAAAAGTCTTCAATAATTAGTAAATTAGAAATTACAAAGGGTTCATAACCTAATATTGATCATTTTCATCATTGTGGTAACAATGTTTATTGATTTTCCTTCTTTCGATTTTTTTGTTTTCCATGCACACATATATTGATCATTGAAAACTAAGGTATGATGTGACCTTTTATCCAAAGCCTTGAAAATGGTTCAACCTCAACAAGTTTGTTGAAAAAATGAAATAAATAAACAAAAAAAAAGAAAAATAATGCCATCACAAAAAAGTTGTTCAAGTTAAAATTTAATAACCAAATACCATGTTTATCACTCCCAAAAAAATCTAGTGCAACATCAAGGCTTACAAAAATACTCACAATATTTGGATTGCTTTTGAAACCTCCATGGCTTAAGGGGTATTGACCTAAGCAAAACTACAAATATTATATCCAAGCAAATTTTTAAAAAATAATGAGTACTAAATTTTATAATCTGTTATACTAAATCTCCTATCACATAATTTGTGTTTAATTTATACATTCTGAATTCTCTAAAAAGGACACACAATTGCATAAATGATGCATGCCACATCTATTTTATAGTTTTTGTACTTCATTATATTTTAGAAGCACAACAAGTTGGCATCAACCTTTCTTTCATTCAAAATAGAAAATGATATGTATAAAATACAAAACTCCAAAACTAAAAATAATTCTCTAATCATCTCTATCCATTTGATCTTTACATCTTTTCTAAACATTTACATGCAATAATATTCCCAAGTTCTCCCCTTTCTTTTGTAAATTCTCATGAAAAATATTCAAATATTCTCGTGAAAAAACAATTTAAATCTATTGTTATGTCCTAATTAGTCCTCATCTATCCTATTATGCCGTTAACAAAAGTTTAAGGTGATAAAAAAAAACATCAATCCATCCTTTGAACAATAATTAACACCAAATCCTTTGTGGCAGTGACATGGCATTAATGTTAATTTGGTGTTAACATCTAATGTTTTCTAATGCTTAAACTTCAAAAAAGATGGACTTCAAACCTTTTTCTTGGTGTTATGTGAAGCCTCAAAAGAACAAGGGATTATTAACTTAATATTAAGGGAGCCCCCTTCTTTCTTTTCATGTGTGCCTATTATGGTTCTAAACATCTATAGCTAAAAGTTATCCATAACAATGTTCCTTGTAATCAAGTCTCTTTTCTTGCATAGAGTTCTTAAATATCATTCCAAGCAAAATCTTTATCCCTCCAAACTATAATTCAAGTGCATTTTATAGTTCAATCCTATCTAAAAATTGGTTCAATTGCAAGTTTCTATTTATAATCAAGTTTGTCAAAAATTGCAATCCAAGTGCATTTTACACTTCGCATAAATTATAGAGTTCCATCCATTTATCTATAAATAGTAATAGTTGTAAGAGCTATTTGTCCTTAATCAACATGTAACCTTTTGACAATAGTTTTGAACAATTTTTTTCCAAGAAATTTCATTGAATAACATGACTAACAATGAAGCTACAACCCCTTGATGATGATTGAAACAATTTCAACCAAATTCACCAAATGGGAACAATAGCACCAACAAACATTGCTACAAATGTTGCTCCAACAAGTATTTAGTTGAACTCCTTTGAATCCATTGAATCTTTTTCTACATGCATCCATAAAGAACAAAAACAAAACATGTTAATATTTTGAAAACAACATGAAGGGTAAATTGAAATGCATTAAGAATACTATGAAAGAATGATTACTCAAATTTGTTTGATATCATAAACCTCAATGACAATAGTGCAAGAACATTAGGTCAACCTTTTTTTTTAACAAAGAAGAGAAGTATGAAGTTCTTGTAGATCTAGTTTGTGTAGAAATTAGATCCAAAATACCTATATAATTGAATTAGGAGAATGTTAAAATCCTAACATTCTTTAAAGGAAAGAAAACAAAGCGTGATGCCACTTGATAATGGTTGAATTAAAAAAACATGGAAACATCCATCATAAAGTGGAAGTACATTTTGTTACGACCAATGGTAATCATAAGCATTTCCACAATGGAACATGTTGTAAGGACAAGTGGAGGTTTATCTATGGAAACTACAAAAAGATAATTGATTACATAGGCGTTACTAATCAGAACGACGACTACTTGGAAATGTCCATAGAAATAGGGTCACACAAGGATTGCCCAAAAGTTTTAGTAGAGCATACTTTGACCTCATTGATGAATTCATGCATAACAGACCATGTTTCAACATTTCACATTCACTAGATTCCATAGCTGACATCTATTTGCACAACTATACCTACAAGAGTTTTCACCATATGATGACCTTGACATCAATGATTAACATATGATTAAAGATGGCATTGAGAAAAATGCATCTCCCCTTGCATCTCTTGATCCCATTTTGCAATGTACATAAGCATTTCAAGAAGGGTACAATTAAGCAATGTCTCCCAATCCTCACGCTCTTGGCCAAAGTATACTAGTGAGTTTTACCTCCCCCCCAAGTGGACATAAAACCCCAATTTTAGCACAAAATAGTCCCATGTTTTAACCTACCTTCTCAAGTCCAAGTGCAAAATTTGGGTAGGTTTTGTCACACCCATTTCTAGAAAAAGTTGCACAATCATCCCAAACTTTGAAAAAAAGATAGTCTTAACATTCTTTTATCATGTAAAGGCACAAGGAATACCACAAAACATGTGCAGATAGTTCTATTAGGTAAGCTTGGCATCTTGTTAAGAAGATTGGAGTGAAAAAAAAACATTTGGCATAATTCACAAGAATATAATTAAAGCAATTGAGAAAAGGAAGGTGAGAATTAAACATTTGCAATAGGTGTAGATTGTGATAATTAAATCCCACACATGGAGGATATGCACATGCCAATGGATTGGAATAAATTAACATTGACAAATTGAATTGCAAAGAGCACTTGCAACTTCATTGCAACCTAACATATTTCTATCGTATGATTGTTATCAAATGAGTTGCATGAGTTGTAATGAACACAACTCACCATATGTGGAATTGTATACGTATGTAATTTGTGTAATTCAGTTGTAAATGTGCATGAACAACTATTGTGCAATTTTAATGCAACCAATTTGCAACTACCATTATAACATCATGTTAATGTTATTTTTCATCCACCCATTAATGATGAATTCTATTGATTTTCATTGCAATTCTTTTGCAACTTGTTGGTGTGATGGAAACAGATTAATGGCTGCAATTAATTAACAACTACATGACAATTCACATTGGCACAAAGTACAACTTGTGTGTAACAATGATGTACCCAATTTGCAAACGACAACTATGTGACTATTATGGAATAATTATTAAACATGTTCATCCATTGATGAACATAATGTTTATGTGATTTTTTATTCATCCATAAACAAACCTAATGTTTACATGGTTTTTTATTCATCCATCAACAAACCTAATGTCGCATGTTTATTCATTCATCCATCAACAAACTTAATGCTTGCATGATTTTTCATTCATCCATTCACAAATGAAGTTTGTTATGTCCTTTGTAATTAAATGTTTAATTATGAGTTCCAATGTAATTATATGGTAATTGATTTTAATAGTATTGGACAACTAAATTGTAACTTACAATGCAAATGTGCAAACCTTCCACACACATTATCATTGTCCAAATTGTGATAAATAATGAAAAATTACATTCCATCATTATTTGTAAACATGAAATGGATCTAAAATTGTACACATCAACATTCAAGGTTGGAAAATGCATTATAAAAACATTTAAATTTTTTTATTGAAATATGATCTGATTATAATTCTAAATATATTGTTCAAGTTATTTATAACATGAAATTTCTTCTACTTAAATAAAGGTTCATAAAAAATGATAATGAACCAAAACAATAAAATGTTGTTGTTTTAAATTTAATTTAATTTTTTTTTTTGCTGAAATGGAACTTGAACCACATTTTTTTCATTCCACCTTATCTACTTGAAATTTGGCATATTACAATTTTTTTATCACATGTGAAATGAAATCAATAATATATACATAACATTGTAATGTAAACTTTTTAAGGATGTTCTTCTTTTCAAATTAAATAAAATTGATTTACAATTGTAATGCCACTAATATAACTTATTTATCAGTAAAATGCAACATACATAATATCAATATAAACTAAATTGCAATCAACTACACTTGTATACAACGGTGGTTTTCAAAATAAAATGCATCATAGAAGTTTGGAGTATTGAAGTTTAAATTCACCATATTATTTCACTTTTGTTGTTTTGGAATTTATCTTATTACATGTATCAGTTTGGATTACTACACAACAAATCATAACACATTCAATGACATAATTATTAACAAGCTAACCAAATTATACAACATCACATGTGCATGTTCTTCTATTCAAAACTATATATTTCAAACAAAACCATGATTTTATTTTTGAAAAACCTTACCTTGTATGCACAACTTTAATTTTGAGGGATTCAAACATCATCAAAGTTCAACCTTGTAACACAAGAATGATAAAAATCACATAAATGCACAAAAATAACGTGTGTGTTTAAACAAACTAGTTTTACTTAAAATCCACCTTTCACCTCAAAAATTCAAATGTTTAAATACACAAACAAAAGTTACAACATGACTACCATCAAAAACATTTCACCCTTCACAAATCCCTCATCACTATAAGTTACATTTTATAAGTCAACTTCTAAAGAAAATGGGTAGATTATCTCACACCATTTTAAAAATATAAATACAAATAAATGTTTCATGAAATATAAATCACAAGCCTTCAACCTTTAAGAAATAAAAATAAAATTTTCAATCTTTAATAATAAGAACATTCAACCCATAAGTTTTTAAAATAAACAAAAAAAAATTGTACCAACCTTTCAACTTTAGTTTTAATTTGGGAAAAAAATTAAAAATCTTAGTTATGTAGCACATGATATGATAATTGCATCACCAAAAGACTAATGCACAAAATGTTTAAAGAAAAAAACATTTAAAAAAAATATCATATTTAATTTTTTAACAATAAGCATCTAGGTGGATGAAGGTCATTGATGCAAAAGGGGAGACAAATTGATTTATTACCGCGTGTTATTTCCTTATAGGTCTCCCACCCAAATTTTATATTTTCAAATTTCAAGTTGAAATTTAGTTGCAGATTAGTTGTTCACAATGGTCATTTGGTTGACTTGGTTGATTTGGCTAATGTTTTGACATGTTGGCTTGGCTGATTGGTTACTTTGGCTCACTTATTTACGAGATACTAGTTGTTTACAAAGGAAAAAATCCTTTGTAATTCATTTTGAATTTTTTAATAATAGGCATAAGCACATTATCGACTTGAAAGAATTGACCTTTGTTAATGAAACAATTAGACATCTAGGGTATAAAACATTGATGTACATAAAGGTATATCCATATGTACACCTTAATTGAGTTTGTAATACAACATAGACACTATTTTAAATTTCACTTCAAGAGTAGATTTTCACCCTCAATGAATGCTATGGTTTGATAGGTCTATAAGGTGACATGATGTTGTGAATTGCAATGTAATGAAAAATTAACAATAAAATAGTTGAACAACAATCATAAAATAGTGAAAAAAATATTTATAAGTGACAATTTAGTGGCACAACTGATATCAATGGGAATCATAATTGATAACTAGTTGTATACAATTTGAAAATGTCATATCTAATGGGTGGTCAAAATGCATACACGTGGCATGATAATATGTGTCAAAGTCGTACACTAATTGCAAAGTAATTGCTAATTGGGTGTTACATTTACCCTAGTCGTAATGTAGTTGCAACATGTTACTAAAATGTAACTTGCAAACAAAGTTAAACATGGTTGATTACCATATTTACAATGTGTACATTTTATTGTATCAATGTCCATCTTGCAACTATAGTACAATTCCTTGATTTTTTAATGTGGCATTTTATTCATTAATTCCCCATATTTCCATGGGACAACTATATTGTAATTGTATATTGATTATTTTGGAACTTTAGTTGTAGGGCAGTCTAGTTGTTGAGGATATGATTTCTCATAATGTAGCATAATTTTACATTCAAATGGACTTGAATTAAATTGAATAATATAGTGGTAGTCTTAAAAAGAAACACTACGAGGTTTTGTTATGGCAATGTGAATTTCGTCAATACTTATCACACTCTGCATACCACACCCATTTTTTAACTCCATCATCACAACCTTCATCTTATCACCAATAGGCCACATCGTGAATTCTTTGAACACAACATTGATTGCCATTACCATTTTTGGAACATAAAAGATACAATGGATTTCCCAACTATAAACACTTATTAAAAGTCAAGATGTTTGCACCAAATTTGTAAATTATGCACAAAACTTTGATTTCAATAGGAACCACCTTTTTATGCTAGGTATTTTGTTTTGAAATTAAAGGCTTTGCTTGGTTGTAGATATCCAAAGATGTTTCTTTTGAGATTTGAAAATGCTAGATCCATCTACTAATATCATATTTTGTCAACAAGAAGTGAAACCAAGTTGTCAATCAAGGCTTCACTTAATGCCCTAGCTTTCACCAATTCTTACCAAATCCAAGACATCTTGTAGTTATGTAATGTAAATATCTATAGTTCTTGAAGATTATGTTGTAAATCTATGCCCGATTCCTCAATTGGCAAGTTTAATTGAAGCAATGATAAATTTTGATGTCTTTTGCAAGCCTTTGATAAAAAACACAAAAACTACTCAATAGTAATTACTAGTCATGGAGGCCCTTTTTTTAGTCATAGACACAAAAAAGTCTATGAAATTTTTTTTCTAACAAAAAGAAAAGCAAAAAACAAAGACATAGCTTCATATTTTCACAAGTGAGATGTTAGTTTGGTCAAAATGGAGTTCTATTGAGGACCACAATCATGAAGGTGACTAAAACATCACATGTTTCTTGACATGTTGTCAAGTGAAACTCACCAAAGCATAATTTCATAAGGTGGAGCTCTCCCAAAGATCACAATTTTGAAGGCAACCAAGAAATTGACATGTTGTGAAGCTCCAAACACACATTTACAAACATAAAACATAAATAAGAAAACTCTAGCAAAATAATAGGAAAAAAAAAGTGGGAGGAAAACCTTCTTACCTTTTAGAGGTTTAGAAACATCTCGAATTTTAGTGATGATCATATGCTGGTAGCTACCACTCAAGGTCTAGCATGCACAACAAAAATAGAAACAAACAACAACATGGCATGTTTGATGATGACAAACATTGACAAGTAATGTATTTGACCTTAGTGTAATGTCATAAGGTCATGGCATTATTAGCTTAGGCATGGCACTCCCACTAGGTGCAACATGGCCTTAAGGTTGTTTCAATTTTGTTTGGGTGACAATGGGAGGTATTTGGGGGAATGATGAAAATGGTAAGAAGGTGACATGAACAATGGATGTACAATGGGGTCTTATTTGGGTGACAATGAAAAGTACTTGGGGGAATGATTGAAATGGCAAGAAGGGGACACAAACAATAGATGGACAATGGGGTCTTGTTTGGGTGACAATGGGAAGCACTTGGGGGGGGGGGAGGGGGGAAAGGGGATGATGGAAATGGCAAGAAGGGGACATAGATAATGGATGGACAATGGAGTCCTCTTTGGGTGAGGATTGGGAGGTACTTGAAAAGAATGATGGAAATGGCAAAAATGACTACACAAACAATGGATGGACAATGGGGTCTTGTTTGGGTGACAATGCGAGGTACTTGAAAAGAATGATGGAAATGGCAAGAAGAGAGACATGGACAATGGATGGACAAAGGGGTCAACAAAGATCACAATTGAAACAACATGGGTAATGGGATGGTGAAAAGAATGATGGGAGACAAATAGGAAGGACATGGAAAACAATGAAATCATGGAAATGAGAGGAGTGAAGATAGAGAAATGAACATAACAATGATACATCGCCAAAACAAATTTTTGATGAGTAATATAAAATTCGTTTGAAAGTTAAAACAAAAATTATTGATCAACAATAGTGATGACAAAAATCCTTATGAAACCTACAACTAGGACAAGAGGGCAAACCACATGTTCACCTACAAAACCTAATTATTGAAAGGCAAAAACACCTAGGTATATCCCTTTTGACAACCTTGGGTCATTGGTGTAAGTGAGCATACACAAATTTATTACCATATAAATATCATTGAAAATATTCATGAAATTCATTTTTATTTCAATCAAAGTTGAATTGAACATATATATCAAATGTCCCATTTCAAAAATATCTCAAGTTTAGGACCTACCAAGGCAAGACCCAAACTACACCCAAAACCATTAGGTAGCTCATTCACTCCCTTTGAAACCATACTTGCAAAAGAAGTTTCATTGTGGAGAGTTGACAACTTCTCACAATTTTTGTTAAAAAAAAGACTAACATATCAATAAGCTCAAATTATGGAGGCATGGAATCACATTAATCTTGGCTAAGATCAATTTTTCTATCTATCCTTGAAACTTTAAGCTAGATTTGGCTCTTGGATGGAGTAAAACCACTTCTTTTAATTAAAAAAATAAAATAAAATATCAACATAATCAATTATTGCTTTTGAACAACAACTTGCCCTTCTTTTTCCCTTGCACAAAATGGGGGAAAAAAAAACCTGGAAAAAAGGAAAAAAAAAAGAAAAAGAAAACCCAAATGAGTTAGTTTCTTTTGTAATTTAGCTCTTGGAAAAGAGAGTGTGACGAATGAAAATGTTAATGTCTACCTTCCATTCTTGGTAGAATAAAATTGTATGATACATGTATTCATCCATACACTACATATGTACGTATACGGCGGCCACTCCTGCGTCTGGCGAAACCAGGGGTGTGTGCCTCTGGCGAAACCTGGAGAGAGGGCGGGACCACCGGTTCACTGGCAGGCGTGCAATGTGCACGCGCAGGCGTGTGGTAGCACACAGTCAGCACACGGCTGGCACACCGAGAACCCCAGCAAACCGAAAAAGCCCCGGGCCCACCCGGTGACCGGCGCTACAGGTGAATTGATTGGATTGTTCTTAAAAAAGGAAAATAATAATAATAAAAAATTGGAATATATTTTAAAAAATTAATATTAAGGACTTTTATTTAATTTTAATTTTTAATTTTTACCTACCCTTTTCTTTTAGCTTTGGGGGTTGGCTCTTTTGTGTCTTGGAAAGAAAGTTACTCACTTTTGTTGCGTGCCTTGTGACGAATGTGATGTGTGTGTTGCGTGTATGTGCGCGTGTGTTTCCGGAGTACGTAAATGGTTACATTGTCAAGTTGATTTGTTCGGAACAAATTTTTTTTGGGGGGGCCTCCTTGTTGTTTTCATATAAGGAGGGTGAGAGAGAGGTGTCTTACAAAATGATGTTGAAAACACAAAAAAATGTACCAAAAAATACTTGGGTTTTTTTTTCGGCTTCTGACCGACCCATTGTGGAGCCATTGTCACCCCCCATGCAATGAAAAAAGATTGAATAACACTCTAATAAGTAGAGTTGATATATTATTTTGGGTGTTTTTTTTTTTTGGGGGGGGGGGGGGGAACAAAATAATACGGAAGGGGGACCATGACTTTTTTATTAAACTTTTTTATGTAAAGTTTTTATTTTTTTTTTGGGGTTTTTTTTTTTTTGGGGGGGGGGGAGGCATCAAATAATACGTGACGAGGACCATGACTTTGTTATTACACACCCAAAAATGTATGATAATAACTTCATAACCCACCCAAACCCATTTTTTCACAAACTATATAGGTAATTAAAAAAAAAATCAGCTCCTAGTTTATTTATTTATTTATAGCAAAAGAAGGGAAGCTTTTAGAAAAGAAAAAAGAAGTGGCCCCCTCAAATATTTGTTTTTGGCAAAAATTCTCCATTCCATGAGAATTGAATTACTAATGGTGGGGTAGGGTAGGGTGGGGTTGGGGAAGGGGGGGGGGGGGGGGGGGGGGGG
>Ga0116227_10004702_pt1 | contig 29492 bp, 22 predicted proteins | sample S1TSphgellanicum_FD_89693 | JGI IMG/M metagenome (GOLD analysis project Ga0116227, IMG submission 89693) | Host-associated microbial communities from peat moss isolated from Minnesota, USA - S1T2_Fb - Sphagnum magellanicum MG | ecosystem: Host-associated > Plants > Peat moss > Unclassified... | reverse complement strand
TATCTGGTCTTTTCAACATCAGTGACTATGTCCCATATCTAAAGCCATTCGATCTCCAAGGTCTTACACCTCAGTTCAAGCAAACAAGTTCGAAGATGGATAGGCTTTTTGACAGAATTATTCGAGACCATCTGAAAGAGAACAAGACGTCGGATGAGCCCAGGGACTTTCTCGATGTCATGCTCTCTCTTCCTGGAGTAGAAGGTGCTCGTGACAGACTTGACAACATGGCAATCAAGGGAGTTGTTCACGTAAGTTGCCCTATGCATTTTATAATTCATGTATGGCTTTGACATGTTCATTTTGAAATTAGTTAGGACGTGGTTCCGAAACATGTATGAGCTGTAACTCACAGACAGTGAATTCTCATCACTATGGCTGGGTTGATTTGCTTTGAATAGGTCTAGCTAGTAGTGCATGCATAACAAGTTCATTTCTAGAGGAGTGCAACAATGTTCTGATGATGTTCATGTGGCTAATTTTTCCCCATATTGTGTAGGACATTTTGGTTGCAGGGGCTGACTCAATCAGCACCACTGTGGAATGGGCACTAGTTGAGCTCATAAGGCATCCACATTTAGCAAAGAAAGCTCAAGATGAATTGGATGATGTAGTGGGGCATGAGCGAATGGCAGATCAAAATGATATTACTCAATTGAAATACCTTCAAGCTGTGGTGAAAGAAACATTTCGCCTTCATCCTCCAGCTCCTCTGCTACTCCCACATGAGAGCGTAGAAGCTTGTCAAGTGGGAGGTTACCGTGTACCTGCCAAAACTCGCATATTTGTGAATGTTTGGGCTGTTCACAGACATCCATCTGCTTATGAAAATCCATTGGATTTCATCCCCGAGAGATTTGTTGGAAGTGGGATCGGTATGCATGGTATGGATTTCCAGTTGTTGCCATTCGGGTCAGGACGGCGGATGTGCCCAGGAATAAATTTTGGTCTTTTGATGGTGCAAATTACATTGGCCAAGCTTCTTCACAGCTTCACATGGACGCTACCAGGAGGAGAGAATCCTGAAGACATTGATATGGGTGAAGTATTTGGTGTCACAACTCCTAAAGCGATTCCATTGCAGGCTGTGGCTACTGCCAGGCTTCCCCTGCACTTGTATGCAACTGAAACACTCACCCAGTGCAGTTAATCCTGCTTACGACTGTGGAATTACAAGGTTATTTTCACTTTATACTGCAGTTGAATTCCTCGAATTAATGTCTTAGTCAAGGACCTTTGCCTTGTAATCAGCATCCAAACTCCAAATAGCTGAGTAGTTGATGATACAATCTGTAACATAGAATCATATATGAACTGTTGTCAAGTGTTGTGCACAAGTTTATTGGGACCTGTCGAGAATTTGGGGTGAGCATTGGGAAGAAGCATAGATTAATGAAATGTGTCAATAAAAGTTTATGCAAACTTTGGAAATCCTTTATGGTGGAGATCATGGGTGGAGTCTTTTGGTAGCTGCTGTATGCAAAGACGAGCCTCTCCATTCCATGCATGGCACACAATTCCAAAAGACTTTCAGAATCCAGGTTATCTATCTCTGGTTGCTCCTGCATCCTCAACTGTCATTGTACTCCCCAATTTGATCCATGCCCTTCCGGTTCCCTTGTATTTCAGCTCTATAACAAACACACCTTCGCCACATGCAGCACAGCCAGTAGCCAGACTCTCAAATGCTTACTCATGCACCATCAAAGCGCGCACTGAACGTTAGCACTCAATAACCATTGCAAAGTTTTTGTGCTCCACTGTCATGATTTCAGATTTAGATTTTCGCATAGACCCTAGTAGCTTACAATGGCTATTGTGATCAATTTCGTGCCGTGTTTATGCCTCTACTCATTGTTCTCCACAATTTATTTGAGTTATCCGTAAAGTCATGCCCTGTTGGGCCTGAGTTGCACCCCTCATTTGATGCTTCATCTCCTCCTGGCTGTTGTCTACAAAGTCATGAAACTTTATTAAATGAGGGTATCCACAAAGTCATGAAATTTTATTGAATAAGGGTATGAAAGACTGAGACTCAGGATTAAATGCACGAGGCTCGAGAACATTTATAGGTACAGTATACATAGCGACAGCAGTGATTAGTTGAAGGCGTTCATGAAAAGAAAGGACAGGGCAAACTCAGTTTAGCACCAAATTTGCTGCTAAACTGAGTTTCATGCCCCGTTGAAGCCCAGTGTGCTCTTTTTTTTCCTGTTTTTTGAAATCTCATCCCAAACAAGGGGTTACGGTGCCATCTTTTCCTGACTTTACGGATAACTTTAATAATTGTGCACGTTTCTTGCATTCTGGTCATGTACAAAAGACGTGTAGAAGGGGGAGTGTTCATTTATTCTTTTTCTCACCCATTGTGGATCATCCAGTTGTGTGGCCATGTACTTTTGTTCAGCTCTTTCTGCTATGTGTTGCCCATTTAACGGGATAAACTTTGGACTAGTTTTATGCATGGGGATTCTACACTAGTGGCCTCAGCCTTCTCATTCAAATATATTGATTAAAATAACATGTAGATATAATTGACAATAAAGTTATTTGTAAAGTACTTCACATAAGGGAAACAATTGTTAGTTAAGGATTCAAAAGAGATCACAATGGTTCAGTGAGCATTAAATTATTTAAATAATTTTTATCTGATGTTACGAGTAGGATCGATTTTTTCTTTGCACTTTCACAAGTGATAAGAAGAATTTGATCTTAAATGGGTTTCCCAATGCAAATCTCAAGATAGACGGCCAAAGGATGTCTACCAGCACAATTACATTAAGTGTAAATAATAATAAAATTCAATAATCTCATGTCAAATTTTGTTTATTAGTTTTTTTTTTTGTAACTTTATGAATAATAGCAAAACAAAGGTGACAAAATGAATAAAATATCAAAAAAGGATTTGACCAAGTATTGTGACTGGACATGAAGTGAATTGGACAACATTCTTGTGTGAACATAATAAGTTTTTAGGGTTTTAATCTTTTTTTCCAATGGTTGTCAACTTTCTACATGTTAATAGTGAAAATTATTTTGTTGCTATTTATCTCTTTAAGATAGTTACAACAATAATTGTTTCAAGAAAGCTTGTGAGGATGGGTAGGAAGTTTTGTTTATTTGTGTATTATGTAAAACTGATTGACACTAAACTATGGATGGCGGAGGAAGGTGCGAATAGATGCTTGGAGATTTGGACAATGGAAGGCAAAATAAGAAGGGGAATTCAGAAGCAATGTAAGTAGGTTTTTCTTCTTTCATGATCAATTTTAGGAGATGGTAGATTTTACTTGTCGTGATTACTAGTTGTTGTATTTGATCTCCGTTGCATTAGTGACTACACTGTGGCAAGTAATGTATTCTTGGAATCATTTCAATGAGGGGTTGATGCTGAGGATTAATGACAAAAGGGAGGAAATCAGAGCTATAGATAGAGGGGCATGTAAACAATTAATATGCATTTGAATTGGGTACAAATATTTATTGAGTTTTTTTTTAATCTATGTCGTAGGTCAAGTATCTGAATGAAAACTAAAAGCTTCAATTGGGTTGTCCTTGGGTTGGGTAGAATGAAAGAAATGAGAATAGAAGTGGGAAGTTAATCGAGACATATCTGTAGTCCAAATCTGCACAAAAAATTGTTTTTCTTTAGTGGTTCTAAGTCAACCTGGTATATGTCATTAGTACTTGGGTTCAAACATTGAATTCAAAAGTCTTTACAATTAAGGTTTATCAGATAGGGAATTCAATGTTTCTTTGCATTGTTGCATTTGTTGGAGATGGGTTAGCAGCTCATGTGGACTTACCGAACACTAAGGGTTCTGACCTCAAGCTATACCTTAGTAGATTTTAGATTTTTGAATGTATGATTCTGTACATGGTCCAAATTGTTTGCTACCATTATGACAAGTTAGGGAACAATCACCATGTGTGTACCAATTGGCAATTGACACATTGAACATTGAACTTTGATTCGACAGTTCAATAGCACCAATGGAATTTCTAGTAGCACTGGGTTTGTAACCTTGGTAATGTAATTTGTTGGAATTAATGGTGTTTAGATTTTCAAAAGTTATGTTTCTACTATGAATTACTCATACATAAGAGATTCTTCTTTCTACACCTTTCTTTTGGTTACAATACAGCTTTAAGGATAGTTCAAATATATGTCAAGAATTTGGTTTAGAATAGACGAATAGAACACACAAGAAACATGTACTTATCTTATGAATTCATTGATATTTTTGTGTTGTGTATGGAAAGCATGTTGTCAAAAAAGAACTTTTCCTTCTGCTTTTGGGGGTTGTTTTAAAAAATGGAATGCCTTTCCTTTTGCATTGTACTCTATGTGCATTAGTTTTTTTATCATAGGAAAACCCCAAAAAAGAAAATCACATGAGCTTTGTGTACAATAAAGCCTTCTTGAGCTTTAGTAAAATTGGGCTTTTATTCCGATAAAGCCCTAGCCAAGGGTTTTGCCTATCACATAAGGGGATAACATAATGCATAACTTATCATCCTAAACATGTATTCACTTGACAATGAACATGAAAAGAAAATTAAAAAATAACAAGGCATGAAAATACTTAATTGATAGGAAGTTCAAGGGACCTACTTCACATATGAATCTCAGGCATTTACATGAGTCCTCTACAGGTGCCATGAAATTTTGAAAAATAGGCATAAAGCAGTGTTGGGCGGGTATCACATTTTTATGAGACCCTATGAATCTAATTTTCATAAAATAATTGATAAAAGGGTTCGGTTTTCACTTTTTTTTTCCCCTAAAATTTATATGTCAAGCAAGGGTAACAAAGGCACATTTATTACCTTTCTTCTAATGTTAGAGACCAACAAAGATAACCCATTAAAAATAATGGAATCATCTTCCATTAGGCTTCCAAATGAAGGAATAATTTTGTTTTCTTCTTTTAGTTTCAAACTCATGGAAATAGCAGAGTGTACAACATTACCAAGAAGCCAATGTCCACACAATTGGTTAAGAACACAAGTAGAAACAATGGGAGAAAGACAATCCACTACAATCTGAAAAATGTGCCAAGTTAAAAGTGGAGGCATTCGACTAGTGACTTTCATAGTAATTTGTTTGTTATAACATAGCATAATAACAAAACGAAATTGTAAGGTCTCTTGAAACATAATGATTTACTAGCAAACCTACAACATAACCAATAATAAAAAAGATTAATTATCTTGTATACTTCAGAACCTCAAAAATTATAAACTATTGAAATCATAATGAAACAAAGAAGACTACCTGGTTTTCACTAAAGTGTTTAATTTTTTGGGCAAATGCCAATTTCAACACAAACCTTGTTCCATTCTTACCTTCCCTTTTAAACTTCTTAAACCAAGTGATGCACTTTTGTAAATTTGCTTGAACAAACTTAATAGAAACATACTTCAAATCCTTACACACCTTTTTTTTGCAATGCCATATTAACATGTTTTTTCAAAAACATGCCCAAAACAAGTGCCCTAAAAGCATTTTTCTAAACCAATATATTCATAATTTACAAAAACTTTCAATGTAATAGTTATTGCATTGAAATTTGACCCCTCATCTTTGACATAAGCAATGATTTTTTTTCTTAAACCATATTTATCCAATAACTTTGTTAGACTTCTAGCCAATGCTTGACTAGTAGTCTCTGTCACTTCAAATAAGCCAATAGTTACATGTTTTGGTTGCCAATCATTATTCAAAAAATTGATCACTAATGCAAAGACATCATAAGCTCCCTTAGACATCCAAAAATCAAAACTAGCTATTGCAGAAAAATAATTTGCTAATGTATGAAGAACATACTATTGACTTGTCTTCTCAACTAACCTTAGCAATATCTCTTGTGAAAACTACCTTCTAGAAGGGAAATTTAATTTTGGACACAAATGTAAAATTAAACATTTCAACCACATACTATCCACAAATTGCATTGGTAAATTATTTTTAATAATAAAAAAACCCAAGTCTTCTAAAAATTATTTCTATGGCACATCCTTTTTTTTGAGGGAATCTTTGACATAAAGTTTTTTTGAAATTGACCCACCAAACACAATTGTTCTTTTCTTTGCTAATTGTATTTCTTCTCTTCCTTCCAACAAAAATTTACTTTTTTTTCAAATATTTTTGCAATAATAACGTGCTCTACATCAACATGTTTTTTTAGAGAAGTTATTCCATTTGTCTTATAATAAAAAATTAATCCTTTCCTTGTTTAAATTCTTGAATTTATTCCTATTATAAGTTCTTATAACAAAGGATATAATGCATGATTTGTGTACTCTCAAGATCAATTTTTGTATTATCATTGACACAATAAAAACTCCAACACAAAGATAATCTTCCACATGGTTGCTTATTTTTTCTTTGTGCATGCAATTTTTTAAGATTTACCTTCATTTGTTCTTCTTTCTCATTTTCTGGATTCCTACTTGTTCCTATTTGCACACTTCAATTTTCTTCCGTAACTTCATCATCCATACAAATTTTAATTATCTCATTATTTCTGATTACAACATTTTCATCTACAAAGGACTATTCCATTGGCTGTTTTCACAAGAATATTTTTAAAGTTAAATAAAGCACAAGACTAACAAACAATTCCAAAAAACTTCACAAACAAAAAAGAAAGCAAAAAATCAAATATTCACAAAGGTTTAAAGTTTTAAAAAACCATTTACAAAAAAAATGGGTTTATTAAGGGTAAAGTTTTGAAAAAAACATTTATAAACAATGGGGTTGAAGGGTTGAAGGTTAGGAAAAAAATTAAAATTATTCACTTTTCTTTCATTAAGATTACAAAAATGTATAGTGATTATTATTATTTTTTTAAATGTTTGGGTTTATGGATATCTTGCACATTAACAAACAAAAAAATAAACAAACAAAACTAAAAACAAAAGAAAAAATTAAAATTAAAAAAACACTAACCTTTTTTGGTGGTTGCTAGATAGCTTGCTTCTCCAAGCTCCAAGCTCCTCCCTGTAAATGAGGAAGGAGGAGGGAAGTATCAATCAACAGATGCAATGAAGTAACAAGGCGACGAAGTAACGAAGCATGAGGCAGTGAAATAACAAATGGGGGAGTTAGAAGGTACCTTGACCTTGCGAGGTTGGGCAACAAAATAATGATGAAACAATGATGAAATAGCAAAACAACAAGGCAACAAGGCAACAAGGCAATGATGAGCAACAACAAGGTAACATGAAGTAACAACGAAGCAACGAAATAGGGACAACACAACGAAGTAGCGACGACGTGACCAGGTAATGACAACATGACTAAATAACAACGATGCAACCAAGTAGTGACGACACGACGAAGTGATGAGGCAACGAAGCGAAGAGGCAATGAAATGACAAAACAATGAAGCGACAAGGCAATGATGAAGCAACAAAGTGACAAAGCAATGATGAGGCGATGAGGGTGATAAAACAATGACGTGGCAATGAGGACGACGAAATGACAAGGTGACAAGGATGACAAGGCAACGAGGGTGACAAGGTGACAAGGGCGACAAGGCGACGAGGGCGACGAGGGCAACAAGGCGACAAGGGCGACAAGGCAACGAGACAATGAAGGCGACGAGGCGACCAGGGCAACCAGGCAATAAAAGTAACGAGGGCGACAAGACGAAGAGAGCGACAAGGCGACGAGGGTGACAAGGGGACGAAGCGACAAGGGTGACGAAGCAATGAGGCGACGAGGGCGACAAAACGATGAGGACGACAAGGCAACGATGAAAATGACAAGGCAATGACAAGGATGACGAAACAAATACGAGGTGACAAAACAACAACGAAGCAATGAAGCAACGGCATGTAGTGATGAAACAACGAAACAACAAGGGAACATGCAAGGTAACAACAAAGTAACATGAAGAAGCAGCAAATTGAAGTAGTAGGACAAGGCGACAAGGCGACAAGGCAACAACTTAAAGCAACACAAGGCAGGGAAGCAACAACCAAACAAGAGACAAGAAGGAAAGGAAAGAAGAAAGAAGCAAAAGGTAAAAGGAAAAGAAAAATTAGAATGAAGAAAAGTGAAAAAAATAGAAAAAGGTTTTTAAAAGGGGAAAAAATTAACTTTACAATCCAAATCCAAAAACTAGACAACACAAAAACACCAAATACTAAAAAACACAACACACACAACCTTTGTGAACACAAGTGAAAAAAACGCAAGAGGAACAGATAGTGTACAAAAGTGCATTTTATAAAAAAACATTTGGGATTTTCTAGAAGTGGCTATTGGAATGCAACACCTCCACCTAACCCTGATTTTTTCACATAGGATTTTCTTGCGACCTTTACCCGGGTTAGGGTTCAGACGTTAATCGGGTCTCACTATTTTTAGTTTTAAAAAACTTAACCGATTATCACCATCCGCTTCTCACACAAGTGAGAACCAGTGATTCGGTTTTCAGGCAGGGTATCACTCAGTGTGATACCCTGAGGGGTTCAGACTCTGATGCCCAGCTGATGCCTGGTGGGATTTGTGATACCCACCCAACATTGGTATCAAGTATCAATGCCACCAGACACAAGTGCTCACCAAGAAGGTTCTTATCATTAGAATTACACGGTTGTCATGAAAGACAACTGCCCTGTTAAAATAGGATTTTTCTTTGAATAGCAGGACTCAAGTTCAAAATTCAAACCTGATGAAAATCTGATTGTCATCATTCATTCATTCATTGTGTCAATAGGTGTTTAAATATCAATTTCTGTAGATTGACTCCCAGATTTAAGAAGTTCAACAATGAATGAAAATGGAATCATTTGAGAAAGTTGAAAGAGGTGGATAAAAACTAGGAAATTAAATGCACAATATTATTTTGCAATGAGACTCTTTGATTGGGCCAAAACAAGAAAAATTTGAATCTGTGGACACTTGCAAATCTAGAAGTATTCACTCCAAACAGCCCATTGGAGGTGCCAGTTACTAATAGGAATTTCCATTTTCTCATCCCCAGCTTCAAAGTTGTTGTGCACAGAAACAATGTACAGGCCAGTGTTAGGCGGGTATCAGATGTTTTTGATGCCCACTGGATTTGGTTTTAACAAAAATAGATTACAAGGTTTGATTCTCACTTTTTAATTTTCCAAAAACATTACACACTGGGTCAGGGTATCAATGTTTTTGTTGAAAAAATTTAACTGATTTTCAAAATGTCAGTTCTCACGAATTTGAAAACAGCTGGTTATCTTTTGACAATCCTCACCAACCAGTTATTGCTTTTTCTTCAAATGAAAAAACAATCACCAAAATTACAAAATAATTACTGATTTATCCTTTTTAAATTAAAAAATCATAATTATCCATAAAATAATCACAAAACCCAAACCCTGAGTTTGGTCATACATGGGGTGAGATTCTAAAAAAAAACTTGCAAAAAAGGTACATTAGCATAATTGGGTGGGGGGTCGGGGTGGGGAGGCCGGGGTTGAAACTCAGAAAACCATCTATTTTTGTTGTAAACTAAGTTTCATCCTCTCTTTCCCTTATCCTGAGTGCCTTCATTGCTATTACATATATTTTCCCTACTCCTTATCTGTACAACTACTATAATTTGAGCTCTACATTGCTACGCACTACCAGTGATGATGAATTTTTCTTTTTTTTAATGTTTTCATATGGTTTTCAATAATTTATCATTATTTATGTCAATGTCAAATATAATCTAATTATATATATTTCATGAACATGAAAAGACACATATTAATTTTTTTTTAATATCCATGTTGGTGGATAGGGAAAAAAATTGAGATAGTTATAAAATAGAGGTAGTTATTAAGAAAAATGAAAAGTAACTATTCATAAAGTTAAGAGGAAAGGGAAGCAATTTTTTTTAATAAATAAAGTAATTAGGCTTGAAAATGAAATAATTATTTCTGAAATTGTGTTTGAAAATGGTCCATGGACGACCATAACAAGGATTCCAAAAATCCCCCATATGCCAGTTTCAATTATTCATCATTAGAATTAATTTGAGTTTTCATTGCTCCTACCTATCAAAAGGTTCAGATGAGAATACCCACATGATCCACTGTCGATACTCCAGAGAATTTTTGATACCCTGTCAACACTGGTACAAGCATGTGTGCATTGAAGGTAAGTGATTCGCTTACTCATTTGGCTTTGATGTGGGGTTTGCCAAGTAGATTTGTTAGGCTAATGATTTACCTCCTTAGAAACATGTGTACAGGCTTCATATAACAAAAGGCCTGTTCCTCAGCGCCTCCCTTAATTCAAGGATCATAGTTCCAATGGTGTGGTAGACTGAGAGCATAGGACCAATAAACAGAGAACTGGCCTGGATGTAGGACCAAGTTAAGGGAGGCTTGTAGGAGTAGGCCTTCTCCTGCTTAAAGTTCAAAAGGTGTTTTTACACATAATTTAAGCCCTCCCTGAATTTCTCCGGTGTATTTGGAAGGTGCATTATACAGGGTTTGGTTTTACATTTTTAATTTGTAGCACAAGTGGCAAGGCCATGTGTAAACACAATGCCCATATGACTAGTTGCCCAAAACTTAGTGTGATGTATGTGGCTAAATTGCAAACACAGAAATGACAATTTGGCAAAGACTTTCAAATTGGCTCATTTACATATCTTAGTGCAAGCTTGCAAATGTGCTTATGTTTTAGGCAATTAAATAACATGTGGCATCTACAAGTAGGATCTAAAATTTAAATGTAACTATTAATTCATAAGACCTTGTGGGGGACTTGAACACAAATCCCAAAGACCTTGCCCATTGCAACACAAGGTGCTTGGAGCCACTAACAAAATTAATATCACAACACAAATCACATCAAATTTCAAAACATGTGATATTATGAGGAAAACAAAAATCATGCACTCACTCTTACTCTAACCTTGTCTTTATCATTCCAATCTACAATAGTAGCTTGAAAAGGGAAAGTGTTCTTAATGAAAAAATCTTGAGCAAACATGCAACATCTAGATGCCCAACCAATCAATTTCAAAGCTTGGACTTCACAAAAATGTTCTTTCATTTTCTATGTAGCCAATGACTTGGACAAAGACCATTTGAGCAAGTTTGATGAACCCAAAGAAATGAAGAGCCAACAAATTGCGTGCGACAAGTTGATGCCACAATTTAGTGATACCTAGGGTTTTCATCTCTTGACTTTTTCATGGCCTTAAAAGCTTGATTTTTCATGGTTAACTTGAAAAGGGATGTTTGCAAATCCAAAACATCCCTTGAAAATGATTCAAAAATCAATGAGCTACAAAATTGAACTCACAATCTAGTTGTAATTGATATTGTGGGTAAATGGTCCCAAAAAAATTCATCAACTAATGATTTGGAAACATGTGCTCCAATTCAATATCACATGCAACAATGCATTAGGCTTTCACAATTGTGATAATTGTTTCAAAGCCAACATGAATAACTAAATAATGGAGACCAATTAAGGGATCAACAAAATGGACCATGTGGTATTATTCTATAATTCAAAAAGCCAAATGTTTTATGCCATCAACTAAATTAATCACTCACTCATGTGCAATCTTACATGATGTGTTTGCAACAAGATTGACTAACTTTTAAAAGTTTGTAGCTTGCAAAGGATGTGTTTGAATCACCATATATTTTGTATAGGTCTACTTTGCAAATTTTGATAGTTGTAATGCAATCACATACAAGTACATTTTTTCCCTACATAAACTTCATCAAGGCATTACCACGTTCCAAGATGGGCAAAACACATAACAAACCCAAGATTGTATTAATGTCACACAAATTCAATAGATTGGCTATAACTACCTCCATGAAACCACAATTAGTTACCATTTTAGTAATCATAATCATGTACCCTTTCCCAACCTATTTCAAAGTGCCAACATGTTAATCCACTTCATTTTCACATTTCAAAAAAATCTTTAACCATTTGTTTCCACAATTTTACCAAGTTTTTAAAATTCAAGATGATGGTTAGGGGAGCTAGAGAATTATTCATAATGTAATTGAAAGAGATCTAGTTCCAATTTGAAAAACACTTACATGGAAAACAAATTATGCATTTCAAAGTTCATTTTATGTGCCATACAATGGATCCAAATTAAGTAGGGTGCTTGTTCAATCTTCATTAGGGCAATAATTCCAAATTTGTCCCTTTGAAATTTGGAGGCACCATTAATTCCTAGACACACAAGACGCTTGGCAATTTCATCTTGAAACAAATCACCATACATAATTAGAACCAAAAAAATAACTTCGATGTTTGTGGCCATACCACTTTTGACCAAGCATTCAAATGTGAACAAAATAAACACACTTAAAACCTACCACCACATAACAGTGGATGGAAATCCAACTTTGATTATTGATTATAGGGTGAAAACACATTAACAAGAGCCAATAACATTAATTTATAAAAGGACCACAAGTTTTATTTTAATCTTATTCAATTTTTTCATATAAAGGACTTTTTGAATGAAATCTTTCCAATTTATTCTTGAAAATACATATAGTTGCCCCAATATATCCTTTTTTTTTTTTTAATAATTGTTGAAGTAATATGAATTTTTCAAAATGTGAAAATTTTGCTAGATTTTGCATATTTCATCTTGAAAAATAATCATAATTTCAAATCATACCTACTTTAGGTTTTAATTTCTTATATCATGTTAAGAGGATTTTTTTATTTTTTTACCAATTGATTTCACTAATTTTATAATTTAAGACATAATTTCAAAAATAAAATAAAATAAATATTTTTAAAAATAATTCTTAGAGTCTGATTACAATCACCATGTTTGGTGCAAATGAACTTCAAAATTGTAAAGCTAAATGAAACCATAAGAAAGATTCAAAAACAATCCTACAAAAATATCTTTTACACCCTTCAAAATAAACTTAGAATCTAGTAATGAACAATGATAATATTCAAAATGAAGTAAACTTCCAAAGATAACTCAAAAAAATATTTTAAAAAAAATATTAAAATTATGTTTCCAAGGTGACAAAAAAAATTGTGTCCATGTATTTCAAAAATGTAAGATATGATATGTTTCTTTCTCTATTGCAATCTTTAAACATGTTCAAAAGTCTCTAACAATAATTAACGAGCATAAACAATAAGAAAATTCAGAAACTTTATATTGGGTAACATGTTCACTAGTTGAATAATACAACCAGTTCATTAGTTCAAAAAAAAAAACAAGGTAACATATTATAAGCTACAACTTTGTTTCATATGTTATGTACATTACACCCCTAATTTTACATATGGTAAATAATTCATACTTTGAATTTTTTAAATTTTTAAATTATAACTTTTAAATTATGAGTGTTTTTTTTAATGTGGGTAGTAAGTTATTATCATTTCAAAAAAATTATAATCACAATTTATTCATTAAATTTTTCTTTTAACCTAGTCCTTTGTAAATTTGACTACTTTTAATGCAATTGTTCAACTTCAAAAATCATTTATTCAAGCCAAAATTTGGAATTTCATTAATTTCACTTTATGAAATTTTAATTTGAATTCCTCAACACTAATATTAGTCATTTTACACAACTTGGATTGATTACTATAATTTTAAATGTTAAAACAAAAACATATCTACTATAATTTGAAATTTTCAAAAACTTTCAACACCCTTTTTCACTCATATTAACTTGTTTTGACCCTATAGTTACTTCATCTGCACATATTGAAAGAAAAGGTGAAAAAAAATTATTTCCTTAATGGCAATCAACATAACATGATGTAAGGTTTTAGCAATTTCCCAACTAGCATAACCACTCCATTGCTTGGATTTATTATTAGACATTTTCAAGAAGATAAATAAAGTTTACATTTGTTCATACTCCATCATGGGCCTACTTTAACTTCTAAAAAAGCAAATGGATGATGAGTGCAAATTGAACAAGCTCTTTTTTTCTTTCTACCACAACACATGCAACTACATAGTGCACCACAAAATCCCTACCCCTTGATAAATACAAATGTTCAATGATCACATGCTAGTTTGTTTCCAAAAAGTAACATTCCCTTGTTGCCACATTTATAATTGTAGTAACTACCTTCTTGTGGTGGGCATGCTTTGAAAAAGAATTTAATTTTGGCACTAGAATCTTATCACACCCTTCAATTTTATTGCAAACTTTGCATTTCACCTAATGCAACTTCCATCAACACCTACCACAAATTTTGTCCAAGGTAAATTTGTAGACCATGTAGATTCATTTCATAACTTTTTTTCCATTTTTTATTATTTCCAAGGTTACAAACTTCTACTTATGCTAAATCTTGAACAACACAATCAATATCAACAAGCCCAAAGCTTTGGCTAAAACTAACACTAGGTGTAAGGGGGACATGATCAACAAAAAAAAAGTGTGGTAAACTTTTGATGTGGTCCAATCAATGGTGGTAAACCATTGACACACACTTGTTAGTTGTGAGTATTAAATCATGATGGATTGGAATTTGTATTCAACAACAAGCTTGTGAATTATAAGATTTCAGATTAAACCCTCCTCTAACCTCCAACCTACAAAATAGCAACAATAAAACAAAAGTGTGTATGATTTAAACTTTATGCAACTAGTAATTCAAACTATAAGCCTACTACCTACATGTTGTAAGCATTCAACACTCAGCAAATTACAATAGGTTATAATAATAACTTGAATCATGTTGCTTCTATGGTTCAACCAAAATAATATTTACCACTAGCTTTTGGGTACTTTTAAAAACTCCTACTTCAAGTTATTTGACAAGGTGCTACTACTACAAGGAAATTTTTTTAAGCAATATAAAACATATGTAATAAATGGTTTATGCATGTCATTGTACCTTTCTGGGTTGTGTGGCAAAACGAAATTGTTGTGAAGTGAATAATTATAATAGACTTGTCATTACAATAACATTAATTCTCATTCTCCTAGTTCGTGATGTCCTTGAATCACCTATTGATTTACAAGGCTACCACCCAATACCCATGAAGATAAACCAACAATGAGCATGTATCTCAACATTTCAAAATTAAATACAAGGATTAGTCAAAAAAGGTTCCATTATCTCATTAAACTTGTAACAACACAACCTAAAGTTGAACCATGAACATACTAGGAACTTGGGAGTCAAAACGTTAATGGAAAAACTTAGAATTTAGGACCATCCAAAATATGACAATCAACTAACTTCTAAGTTTCAACTTTTTAAGTCACTTACAATTGTATCCCCAACCTCCCTAAACCTTGAAACACTTGACTTCCTTAGGCAACACCCCTCATGAAAGCATGTTACACAAGTTGATGATGATGGATTGCCGAACCACATAGAAAGAAACAAATGTTAGAGATTTAACAAAACAATGGTGACCTCCTCCTAGCTAAAGTTTGGGATTTGACGAATGTGATCATTATAAAATGACCACAAATGACAAATCCTTAACATATGATGGAGAAATTTGGCATATTGTTTATGCAACTAGGTGTCATTTGAAAATGACAAATGTTAACTTTAGACAAACCCCCATGCGAACTTTAATTGAATGAAATTGCACATTGTGAACAAATTTTTTAAAATTTTAAGTTTTGTTTCAAGCTCAAAGGTAGTAGCTGATTGCCACGAGTAGGGAATTGGTAAAAAAAAAATTTAATTTTAAGTTTTGTTTCAAGCTTAAAGGTAGTAGCTGATTGCCATGAGTAGGGAATTGGCAAAAAAAAATTAAAATTTTAAGTTTTGTTTCAAGCTTAAAGTTAGTAGCTGATTGCCATGAGTAGGGAATTGGCGAAAATTCGTCGATAAAACAAAATTTGCTTACAAAACACAATTTCCCTGCATGGGCCAACCTATGTACATAGAGCTAGAGGGTATGAAATAGCCAATGGTAGAAAAATCCGTATTCAAATATGAATTAGACAGGGACCGGGCTCTTCCCGCAGTTGTGCCGTGTGATTTGTGCTTGTGGCCGTTGCTTCTCCTTCTTTCCTCACCGTTCGTCTTCACGTCTTGCGCGTATTCCTCGTTTCTCATCTTCGTTTCCGTCGAAATTCTATCTTATTTTTCCTTTTTATGCTTCTCATTTATGTGCTTTATCTTCCTGGCATTAGATCTTTTATTTTTTCGGAGAAATTTGGTCCAGATTTTACAAGAAACAAGCTTTGTAGCTGTGAAAGTTTCCATTCTTGGAGCGACTCTTCTTGACAAAAAGATGGAAAGATGACGTTCTCGTGAACTTCTTGAGGAGCTCATAGTCGTTGAACGATCTGCAGTCTATCGAACAGGAATTGAACAGCTGGAGCATACAAGTGTGCAAACGCGGAAGCTGCAGTGATAATGCCTTCATTCGCGGCGTCATCTCCTCTGGCAGCTGTGTCAAACTGGTCACCGGAGTATCGATGGATTCCTGTCGCTGGGGGCTTTGTTAATTTTGTCTGGTCGGTCGCCGTGGGCGCCAACGATGTCGCCATTTCTGTATGTCCTCATGTTTGATTCTCTCAATGCTGACTTTCCAATTTTATTAACTGTTCAGATAAACATGCTCTGTCAAATGAAATTCTAACAAGCTCCAACTTTGATCCAGGCTCTGCATTTTGCTGTCCTGGCACAAGTCCAGATTCTACAACACTGCAGTGTGTTAATGAAACAGAATCAGAGGAAACAGAATGTTAGGGACAGAATTGGAGGACTCAGTATGTTAGGGACATTCATGCACTGCTGGACAAAGTGAAATTGGTGATGCATGCAGTTTGGCACATCAGTTGGGTCAGAAGCTTTGACAATGCTGCAGGCGGCTATGATTGCCGCAGTGCTGGAGATCTCTGGGGCTGTTTTCATGGGGAATCAAGCTGTGGTAACAAGTCAATCCTCTGTATGTTCCTTCAACTTGAAATAGTAGGCCTGTGCAAATCCCTGCAGAAATTTTCATTATAATTCCAATTTGTTGCCATCCCTCTTTTGGACTCAAGAAGCATTCACATCTCTGAGAACATGATAGGTTAGGCATGTTAATACTTTCACTGTATAGAACATCACAGCAATACTATACCTACAACTCATATTTGGCAACTATTGTTGAAATAATTCACTATTGAAAAAAGGGGTCCAGAAGCCCCAATCTGAATATTTCAGAATTTCAACAATAATCTCTAAGTATGCTAAGTCCACTAATAAATAGACATTCTTTGACATATGCCAGATGCATTTCTCTAATTCTGCATCTGTCAGCAGATTATTCTGTTATTTCAGTGTATGCCAACCTCAACTAATGCAGCTGATAGAAGCTGGCATTGTTACGTGCAGTTGCTAAGCAGACCTCCTCCTGAAGTGCTGTTGATGTGGGGCCTCTTCATTGCACTGATAGCAGCATGTAAATACACTCCCTGTCCTCTCACCCTGCTTTTTGTCTCTGGAAACCTTGCTGAATTTCTCACATAACCTTGTAGAATCTCTCCTCTATTAGTTGGTGGGTATTGCCAGTGCTGATTTTGCTGGGTGCTGTCTGTGCAGCAATATGGTTGGGCCTTGGAACATTCTGGGAGTTGCCTGTGTCATCAAGCCTATCTATGACTGGAGCCATTATAGGCATTTGTGTTGCTGCAGGAGGTGTTCAGTCTATTCACTGGAACAAGGTAACTTGAGGAAGGCCCACAAGATACTCTAAAGCCAGACCTTTCATTGTGATATCCTATCTGAATTGAGAGGGCCCGATAGCTTTGAGCCAAAGATACTTTGCTGTTAAAGGTCATCGAATTCCTCTGTGTCTTACGTTCTTCTGGTCCTACTACAGCTGGGCTCAGTGATGGAACCCATCAGTGCCTGAAGTGAGATTTTTTGGAAAGTGGTACCTAATTGAAGGTGATGCTGCACCTGTTGAGGTCTCAACATATTTTTCATCAAGTGTGCAGCCCGAATCGTGGTTGGACGTGGGTGGTGTCCTAGGAATCATCATATCATGGATTATTGCTCCTCTGGTTGCTGGAATATCCTCCTTTTTTCTGTTTGGGGCCACAAAGATGACATTGCTCAGACCTATTGGTTCAAAACTGCGAACTCTACGAGCTATGCCATTGTACTATGGTGTAACAGTAATGGTTGTGATGTCTTCCATTCTTTACGAGGTAATATAGTTCCAAGCAATATGTTCATCTGAAGCCTGTAATTGTCGGTTTCTCTGAGAATGTGTCAATTGAATAGATTATAAAGGCTGTACAGTTCACAATCCCATTGTAGTATACAGATTGTGTCAGTTAGAGAATCTTATAGATTGTGTTTAGTATGAATAGCTATACTTGGTATGGTGTTCACAATGAGATCTGGAAACTGTTATGTATGGATGAAACCATGTCTGGAAACAGCGATCACCACCAGCAAGAGCACTGCAGGCAATTGATAGCACAAGGGGATTGCTCATTGCTGGAATTTCAGGCATTGTGACAAGTGTTGTTGCCTATGTAAGATCTATTTTTCTTCATCATTGGTGAAGTGGAGGGATTTGCAATTTTTGTAATCATCATAGCACTTAGATTGATATTGTGTGATAATAGGAGGTAGGAGCAAAGAGAGGACAAGCCAATATTTTCTGAAACTAAAAACTTGGGAGTTATTTGGATGGGCAGTTCATTGTTGTTCCACTTGCCTCCAAACAGCTTGGGTGCTTTTCAGAGAGCCCCAACATTGAAATGCCCCAACAGCCACCACCACAACTGAAGGAGCTAAAAGAAAGCAGTATGATTGATGGTGAAGGCTGTGACTTCAGATTGGCTATCGTTGACAGTAGTAATTCCTTGCAGAAAACTGCTGATGGGGTATGGACTCAATTCATAGAGCGGCATGTGCTGGATACAGTGTATGAGGAAGATGGAGAAGGATGTGATCAGACTCCAATTTCTATCACGTGTAGCCCTGCTTGTACACCAATCACATTCACTCAGTTGCTAAAGCAAACCCCAAATCAGCTGGTGTCTTTTAAACGCTTGAGGCATGTACATAACATTACTCCATGGCAAAAGATGATCCTGTTTTTCAAGAACAAGATCAAAGCAATGATCCATCATGTAAGTTATGTATGAACTCAGGTCATCTGCTGATGAACCATACATTGTGATTCTGGGATCTTTGGCAGGGAAGACAGTCAGACAGGGCTTTGTCTTTGATGTTTTTAGGATCTTGCTTGAGGCTCATCTTGTCTTGAGATTAGATTTGGATTTTCATGATGTTTGTGAAGCACCAATTTGGAAATGTGAACCTCTCAGAGTGTTGGGTAAGATCAGAATTTGCTCAGTATTGTGGGACCTGTTCAAAATCACATTAATTCTCTATTTTGTCCAGATAACATGTTCTCTCAGATATGCTGTCCATACTTGAGGCTAAAACCATAGGAAGGATACTGGACATACTCAGATGTGGGTGAGGTGAAAATCTGCCTTATCTGCAGTCTGTACAGCATCTGATCAAATTCCTTCATCAGGTGTTTGTGTGCTGTGCTGAGGAGTCCCTCTGGTCTCATTTGGCTTGAGTGATAATAATTCTACATTTCTTGACCTAAAGAATAGCAACCTGACTTTTACGTGAAACATGGTTTTGAAATCTGACTTCTACTCTGTTCATTTGTAAGAATGTAGAGTATAGAATATGAGCAAGATACACTGGTAAGACATGCAATGGCAGAGAAATTTGACAACCAAGCTGAGGAGCTTTTCAGCTTCCTTCTGATTCTTCTATCTTGTGCAGCATCGTAAGCATCTTATCTCCCTTCAATACCTTTCATTCTGATGCATGCAAGACTTTTTGTGTCCATGCAAAGCTGTAACTTCTCTCTTGATTTCCAGGGTACACTAGAAATCAAACACATGTAGAAAGTGGTCATTGTTGTTATCTCTCTGCCGTTTTTCTCACATTTCCAAACTACCTGTATCGACGAGTCCATTGACACCTGTTTATTGACTATGGTACTTCCTACCAGGGGAAGTACAATGTTCAAACAGGACAATTTAGTGTAAAATGTTTTTCTGAAATGCTTACCCTATATTGTACATTCCAAACACAACTAATGGTGCTTGGTGTATTCCTGATATTACTCTCAGGTTTTCACATGGTTCCAATGAGGTGACAACAGCAATGAATCCATATGCAGCTCTGTTGCAGCTCTATACTTACCACAGTGAGGTGGCAAAGCAAGCAATCCCGGTAAGACTAGGATGCCATGGAAACAGACCTAGGGAAGCTGATTGTAGATTTGACTCTGATGTTTCCTTTAATGATCATGATAAGCATTCTTGTTCTCTTTTGCAGATATCAGTGTTGGCACTTGGAGGTATTGGTGTGACTCTGGGCTTTGCATTGTGGGGATGGAAGATAGTCCGTTGTATAGGGGGTGGCATCACATATCTGTCTCCATCAAGGGGTTTCAGTGCTCAACTATGTGCACTTGCCACAGTCTTGTTGGCCACCAAAGTGGAGTTGCCTGTATCAGCACTACACGTACTACTTGGATCCATAATTGGGGTTGGTCTTGCTGACAGCATGCAGGTGAGAATCCGATATAGAATGGAATGCAGACACACCTTGTTAACCCCTAAATGTCAGGGATTCTAAGGGAAAGTGGACCAAAATAGTCCACCCTGATGTTTAGAGGTTAACTGTACTGGTTATATCCTTGTTGCTGTGAATGCAACAGCATCTTTGATAGACTACAAGCCTGGTGAGAGAATAAAGCTTGCAGCTGCATGCCCTTCTGAAAAAAGTCTGTCATGGACATTTGAAACAGGCTGTATCATTATTAATATGCTGTTCCAAGACATTGCAGAACTTTTCATCTGTTGTGTAATTTATTATTCAATTTGCAGTTGACCAAGAAACTTGTTATTTTGTTTGGCCTTGTGAGCAGAACTTGAACTGGACGCTGCTTCTGGTCTTCTTAGCTGCCTGGGTGGCAACACTATTAGTCACATCTGCAACAGCAGCTGGCTTCTATGCATTTACCATCTACTCTCCCTCTTACGTGCCATGGTGAATGCCCACCAAGCACCATGACAATGCCCTTGTTTTCTGAGTTTAATTGGAGACTGCTGGAGATGATTGCAGAGTTATACAAGGAGGTTCTTCCTGAATCATGTTGAAGGTGTCCAAAACTTCCTGAGTGAGCTCTGCACATGGACTCCCTTTTGGAAAGTTGATGTTGCAGTGTCTTGACAGACAGCATTGCAGAATGCAAGCAGCCTGGATATTGTCTCAGAGAGGACTGGCTGTCTTCCATATTTTGCTAGATTGTAACTTCTACATTTTCAGGCAAAGGGTAGGGTTGAGATGACCTCCCAGAAAATCAGCTTCAAGCAGATCTCCCACTCCAAATGTTCTCTCAATTCAATATTGATTGTTATGCTTGGACCAAGCCAGAGAATACAAAAGAGTATATTTGCCAAAAACAAAAACTTGAAAATGTTTACAGGCTCTTGGTATCTGGGCTTGTGGGTGGTACCTCTTGGCTGTATCAATGTAGAGAAGGGGAGATGGTTTGGAATCACTAATGCTAGTGCTTAATATCAAGAAGCCACAGGAAATGGATCCTTGCTAGTAAATGCAACCCTCCAGTGTGGCATTCTGTTGGGATATGTGAACAGTGGGAGGTATGTTTTTGGTTGAAGAAAGGACTCTTGCCTCAATTTACTTCTGCTTCTTAAATCTTCCCTGACGAGCCAAACAAGTGGGGGAACAAGTTTGACTCATTTTTTACTCCTGTGCTTCTAGTGGATAAGTCCTAACACTTACCCTCCATTGTAGCTGCAGATTGGAGGAGACTTGTAGCACAGTTGATTACCTTCTAGACAGTTAGCTGCTGGTTGTAGAGACATGTACCATGGTTGATTATCCTCTATAAAGCTTTTGTGTACATGATCGTTTTGGTGATGGCAGCTGCTCTCCTCACAGCTATATGAGTAGTTGATTATCTTCAGAAACTTCTTTTACTTCATTCGGTGATAACTGAGTATTCAGCATGGAAGCTGTTATTGCCACCTCAAAGCCACAATCAACAGCAGGGAAATTTCTGGAGCAGCAGAGGGGTGGAGGTTGGGCAATGGACAACTTGCAAAGGCCACAGTAAGGCTATACTGAAGGCAAGGAAAATGCTTCTTTTGTTGGTTTGAAAGGAGAACATCAATACATTCAAGGAAATTTCAAGTCAACATCTATTAAGTGGAGATAGATGCAGTAAACCATTCTGTCTTTTCTTCATGTGACAGCTGTAACACCTTTACAAGACACCTGTTCACATGAGGAAGCCAGATGTTCCTGCAATACCTCAACTCCAAGATTCTGGTTTTCCACACTAATTTATGCAAAGTTGTCATAACCAAGTAATGCCTCTGTTGTCAGTGATTCCATGTCTAATGATGGCAATTCAGTACCTGCAACAGGTGCATGCATTGCCCTTCTTTCTCAAACCAACACCAGTCTTGGTGGGTTCATATGCTATTGTGAAGCACAGACTGAAAAATATATCTTTGACTTGGCAACACAAGCAGACAATTACAGAAACCTTGTCTTTATGTATCAGACTCAGAAAACATGAGGCAATAAGCTGTGTACACCTGTTTTGCAGTATGTACCTTCAGAGGTACACATCTCAACTCTATCAATATCTAACCTTGCATCTAATTTTCTATACCATCAAAGTCAAAACCTGAATCCAGACTCCACTGGACTGTGCTATTGTTTTATGTCTCTTAATTATGACTCCTATGCAGTACTTACAAAGGAGCTGAAGCAGACTAGGTGTGACTTTACAGGATTGGTGAGGAGCCTGCTTGGAAAGTGTATATATGGTCAGTATGGCTGGCTTTTGTTGCAACATCAAACTGAGGAGTATATTTGTGTCGAGCATCTGTATGTGATTCTGGGGGATCATTAAGAAATGCCCAGTTACTTCTTGTCCACCTGCAATCACAGGATGCAAATAAAACACAGCACTCTGGTGATTAGCACAAAAGGTTACCAAATGGTGTATCTGTTACATCCTCCCAGTCTTTTCTTACCTATGACAATTGTCTGAACTGAAACTGTAACCTTTCAGACTAGACTCATTAAATTTTGGTTGCATGTTCAAATCGAACACTCTACAGGAACACAAATGGCAAACATTAAGAAACTCCATAGCTGTTGGCCATCGAATTGGATTCACATTGAAGGAAGAAGAGAGAAAAGAAGTTTCATATTGTATCTTCTGCAAATTACATTAAGGAAACTGAAGTGCAATCTTTATTGATGACCAATGAAGCAACTGAAGGCATGCGAGTAGTCTGGCTAAGGGCAACATACCAATCTGGACTGGCTGCAATTGGTAGATTCGATTCCTCTACCACCACTCGCTCACCCTGAATTGGAATAGGTGTTGATCCTGTACCACTCTGTTCACCCACAGTATCAAACTGTCTGAATGTGTCCTTTGTAGATAGCTGAGTACTCTCAAATTCAAAATTTGCAACAATCTTATACACGGTCTGATGACTCCAAAAGTGAGAACTTGTAAGAGGTCTCTTGTGAGAATCCAGGACTTGCTCTAATAAAGTTTTAGTTGGCAGGCATTACAGTTCTCGTGCATCCAAAACAATCCCTCGGGAAATTCTTGTCTGGAGTTGCGTAACTATATTGGATCATGCTCTGACGATCCTGACTTGGAATTGTGATCATCATACTCTTGTTGGAATCTGCGATGGGACAACCTGAAGCAATCTTGTAGAGACTCATTACTCCTTATCTCACTTTTCACAGCTCTAGCTCTCTTCACCTTTCAATTTCGCCCGGTTTACGAGGTTCGTGGAAGGTATAATTTATCAATTCTTCAGAGAGTTCAATCCACTGCTCACAAAGTTGTTGCAAATTTGCTTGTGAAAATTTTCGAGCTTGTCGTTCTGCTGAGCTTTGCCGTTCAAGGCTAGTTCGGACACGAAGATGAAATGACAAGAGTCCATAAATGTGAACATACCGATTCAGCCTGATCAGCCACTTTCTGGGCAGCTGCATCCTTGAGGTGCTCCTCCATGGCTTTTTCCCTCGAACGCCAGAATGCCTCGATTTCTTCATTTGTCAGCGATGATTTACTCCGGTTCATCGCTGTATAGGCCAAAAGAGACCCCAATCATCCTTCTTAGCTTGAAACTCATAGCTGTTGCAACTTTTCAACAATCTAGACCTTGACAGAACCATGAGTCTTCTTTGAAACCTGTCAAGGCATGCACAACAGAATATCACCACTCTACGCATAAGGTAATCTTCGTACCTGCCTCTGCGTCCAGCGGATTCGACGACCATCCAGCCATCAAAGAGCCCATTTTGAACCTGATTCAACCCAAAAACCAAAACGAGCAGATGCAAAGTCGGCCCCGAACGTAATTCAAACTAAACTCGTGATGTACCAATCCCGGCTATGAGGTTTGTCGAGGCTGTGGTACTACAAATGTCGGTTTCTCTCTCTCCAAGTTTGGTCTTGCACTGCTGCAAAGGGCCACCAGGCGATCCGCGGAAACTCGGATGCAAACAGTGGGAATTTTTTCCCGAGGGAAGCGACCGAGAACGCGCGGGAATAGGGCAGTTCGAAACTTTTATTGGCCCATACGTTTATTTGCACCACAGTCTACAAAAGAAGAAAAGATCCTCAAAAAACCAAAAACCGATTACAAAATAATGAAGAGACGAAATTGTAGGGTGGTGCTCCAGGGTGGGGGCATTCCTGGAAAAAGGAACCCAGGCAAGGTGCCTCCACATTCCACACCTAGAAGAGGCATTATTCACCAATATAAGGTGTTTGAGTAGATAGTTTGATTGGTCCAAGTTGGTTGCTGTTAGTAGTCTCCCACCTATTTGCAGTCCCAGTTTTAGTTTTATAGTCAGGGTTGGAAAAACGAATAACTGAATTTGGATGTGAGAAACATTTGCGCAGGCTCACATACCGAGTACCACTGGTGATGCTCTAACACCTTTGGCTATTGTGTACAACGGAAAGCCCTGGCAGCAGGGCATTACACCCATGAACTGAAGGTGGAGCCCCAAGGTAAGTGGGTGCACTGCCCCAGTGCCAGGGCTTCCCCTGCATAAAAATTTTATGGTAGGTATTCTTGCTAGTACATTTCTGTAATGCCCACCTAACTAGCCAGAATGCCTGCCACACATTGGCACACCTAAAGGCCTGCTGGCCAAGATTTTATGTAGTTTGCAATGTCTATGTGGGCTCTTGTGTGTTCAAAAAGAGGCGCAAAGGAATGGCCCATCAGCCCTGAAAGAGGACCTTTACGTCGTTTGGGTGAGGTTCACCCACCAGCAGGATTCCTTCGACAGAAAACAGCCAATTTTCTTTTAGGTCCAGAATCTATTAGGTATCTACATTTTGGCTTGGGGAATTTAGACCTAACAGAAGAATTTTTATCACTTCATGGTGCCAGATTTTCAAAAATTAGTTTGTTGGTCATGAAGCAGATTTGCCCAGATCCCCACATCCAAAGGTTAAGTCTGGGGAAAAAACCCAGGTAGATCATGGGCAGCCCATTTTTTACTGGCGGAATTTCACCAAAAAGAGGAATCCAAAATCAAAAATTCAAAAATGAAGTGATTTCTGAAGTGGTTTCAATGGCCAGATGTGGGAAAAATTTTGCAAATTTATTTTTGATTTTCAGTATGTAACCCAACATATGGAAGGTTGATTACATATTTATAGCTCATATCTGGTTTACAGTCAGATTTGGCTAAATCTTCCTAGGATGATGGCCACTTTTTTCTACATCTTGCTATGGACAATCGTCACTTTGCGGGCATCCAAAACTTCCTTGAAAAACACTGATATTTGGGGCATTGAAAAAAAAATTATGGCGAATTTTCGTAGTTATATGACCTGAAAAATAAGATTTCTACCAATATACAGGGTTTGCTATAAAAAAAAAAGGGCCCAAAATGAAACAAAGTTTGAAAATTTTGAAGAATACTCTTAAAAACTGTGCAGTAGCTCCGGGGAATCGGCCAGCAGAAATGGGCTGACTAGGTTAGGTTATTATGCTGAGCTTATCCATTTCGCATGTGTATCGACCACACTATAAAGTCAACCATCGGATCAGCATCTACGGCGTGTGTGCTCGCTCAGATCCTTTTCATTTGCCCTTTTCCTTTAGTGTCAGCCCAACGAAACCAGATATTAGGATTCCAGCTATAATATGGCAACTTGTTGCAACATATTCATGGCGAGTTTTAGGATTTTTTTTTCCTCATAATGTGGCGACTTGGGCCCACTTTTTCTTGAAAAGTCCCTTTGTAACTTCCGCACCCTCCTTTTTTTGTCTTGCCAGGTTGCAAAAATTCAAGAAAAAAATTTTAAAACAATGCTTTGGGTACTGTTATGCTCAATAATCCAGCTGGCAACTGTCTCGCCATTTTGCAAATTTTCCTACTTTTTTCTTAAATTTTCCAAACTGCCAATTCTGTTAGGCCTTTGCTTAAGGTTTGAAACACCAAGTCAAAAACCAAATATAGGGATAAGTACCTAATCACCATATGATATGACTTTGTGCATGACTCCTCTGATCAATAGGTGATGACATACCAACTTTCAACACCAGCATGCAATTCCCCTCCTAAGAAAAGACAATTCTAAGGCCCGCTTTACACTAGGAGTCAGGGCCAAAAAAACTTGGGACCAACTTTGAGCATTTTTGGGTTGCAAATTGGCCCAAGTTACTAATAAATGCTAGAACATTGACGTTAGGATTGTAATAAATGCTGGAACATTGGCCCCAAGGGTTGCAAATTGGCCTCACAAATTTGATGGTATCCTTTTTTCTGCCTTGGGGCCAATACAAGGCCATAATGTTCAGAAATTATACTAACTTGGGGCAGATTGAAAAAAAAAAATCTATGTCAGCCTTGACTCCTAGTGTAAAGCCCTTGGGGCTGATTTCAACTTGTGCACCAATAGGAATGCTGGATTTGGGGTGAATATTGGCCCTGACACCTATGTAAAGCAGCGCCTTATGTGCAAGTGATGTCTTAGTGTAGTTTTGAAAGAAACGTCCAATGACATAAGTTTAACCCTCTGGCAGAACCACTTGGCCACCACATTAATGCCTGCGAAGTTCAATTTGGGGAGGTTGTAATTTAGAAATGTTGTGAGGATATCCAGTTTGCAGGATAAAAATCAGTTCTTCAGGTTCTTGTGATCTGGACTCAAGTTGACACCCCTTTGTTGGAATCCACATAAGAACCAGACCATGAAACTAGTACTTTTGTTAGATCAAGAATCAACATCAAAAGTATGAAAAAACATTTTTGACTATCGAGTCAGGATTATGAGGTAAGATAGTTGAAATTTTTTAATTAATAAGTAGGCTGAGTTTTATAATTAAATATTAATTTTAATTAGTTGTTGAACTTTATATATATATATATATATATATATATATATATATAATTCCTTGTTTTAACTTGTTATAAAACTTTGTACCCATACAATCTCTAGCATTGGGGAATCTGTAATGTGCATGTTTAGCCAGACCCAATTCTTATGATCTGTTTGTAATCGATGGTGGTAGTGATGACGTTCAAGGTTCAATTTGTAATTGATGGTGGTAGCGATTACTTTCAAGGTTCATGAATTGCTTTTCATATGGGAGCTACGGTACATCACATGACTTTCAAGGTTGAGAAATCAATTGATACAATTCTTCTCTTCATCTATGGAAGGATGGAAGCTTTTTTTCTTCTTTTAGGTTTTTTTTTTCCTTGGTTCTTTTATTATTATTATTTTCTTAAGGTGAAATGACATTACAATGTGCATAAAATCAAGTCACAATGTAATTTCTATAAGGTTTTGAAAGTTATAATTGGTCCTGGAATTTAATACAAGTGGTCAAAATCTGAAAAGAAATCAACAACACAATATTATATATGTTATAAACACGTTGCATAAATTTCATGAATAAATTTTGAATCATCATAAAATATTTTGCATTTTAAAAATTACCAAATCACATGTCACAATGTATAATAAATGAATATGGATTCAATACATTTTGATACAATGCTCATTTTAGTGAATAATTTTGCATGAAATATGGTGTGTTGATGTGTTCCTAAAAAAACAATCAAAGAATTTTGATGACCCAAAATTGAATTCAATGTTGAAATATGGGTCTTTTTATGAAGTTTTTTATTCATTGAAGTAGTTTAAATATTCATCTAATAAATATAAAATTTCCGTGAGTTAAACTATGATGAAAAACGACTCCTTATCGCATGGCTCAAGTAAATCAAAATATCCACCTTTTGCAATGTTACTTTGCCTTCATTATGGATCTCACATGTGCTAAAATTATTACACCTTAATGTGATTTCTTTTTGTGGCTATCTTTTAAATGCATTCAATGCTTCACATTCAAAAAAAATCATACGCAAGGGTTTTTTACTAAAGAAAGAAAGTATATTCTTAAGATTATTTCTTTTGTGATCACAAAATGAAACTGATGAAAAAGTCACCTTGTGAACTTAAACAAGTTCAAGGGCAAACCTTTGGTACTCTACCTCTATCGTGTTTGATGGCATTCCTCCTTGCATAAACCAAGTATGACCCTCAAAATCATTGTTCCCTTTTTCCCAAGAATTTTACAATATCACCATCACTCACCCCACAACTTCAACAATCAACTTCTTGAAATTCTCACATAAGTCATAAAAGTGCACATTTACATTCTACCACATTACTTAATTGTTGAGGAGGCATGCCATCCAATGACACTTTAGTATAGTAAGAAATATTATTCACACCAAGTAGGCTTTTATGACATGGCCAATAATCCGTGGAAGTAGAACCATCCATGTTGGACAAAGTGTTTCCATGTTTAGCATGCTAAAAAATTCATTAGTTCTTTAGGGCTATAAAAGGATCTAATGTCCAAATCTACTAGGTGTGATTGATGTGTACTCATTTGCAAATGTTCAAAGTACTTAAGAACCATTAAAGAATTATCACAACCTATGACATGGCAAGATTTTTTAAACTAAAGAACAAATAGATATATTGAATTATAACTAGGAAAGGAAATGGAAGCTTGGAGACTTTTCAAAATTAGAACTAAACAAGTTTTTTGAATTTTTAAAAAATTATAGTTCTTAAAATGATGGCTTTTCAAGGACCCAAAACTATAGTTCTTTAGAAAATAAAATAATTGCCTTAACATTAGTGCAATGTGCAAACCATTTGGATATTTGGCCTAGTTAATAATCTTGATTTGTTCATTCAAAGGAGTTTCACTTATGGTACACTTGTTTTGGTAAGTGTTGGTATCAAATGATAGTTAAATTTTCATGTTATTCAAATTTTAAATCACATTTGAAAAAAAGGGCAAGGGGGGGGGGGGGGGAAATATTTTTAAAGTAACCATTCTTTAAAAGGGGGATTTGGGGGGTTTGGGCACCCAACTTTAGAACCCCAAAAATTTGTTTT
>Ga0116227_10004701_pt1 | contig 29492 bp, 17 predicted proteins | sample S1TSphgellanicum_FD_89693 | JGI IMG/M metagenome (GOLD analysis project Ga0116227, IMG submission 89693) | Host-associated microbial communities from peat moss isolated from Minnesota, USA - S1T2_Fb - Sphagnum magellanicum MG | ecosystem: Host-associated > Plants > Peat moss > Unclassified... | reverse complement strand
GGGTTTTTTTTTTTTTTTTTTCTGACTTTGTTTTTAGTGGCCTTACAACACATAATGAACAAATCTTCTTGGGTCTACCTGACCTAACCATTGTTCAAAATCCACATGCCCATTTGTGCAAATCATGAAAACAATTACATTACAGAACGTGTTAGGTACAGGCCAACTGTGCCTGTTTGCTCACAGTTCAGTTCAGAAGCACAACACTATACCCGACCTGACAAGCCGATGGCTGGCACTCCCAAGTCAAGTTCATTGGCAAAATGGACTACTGAAGTTTCACTGCACATCACCGAGTTTGAAGTTTGAACCAGTGTTGTGCGGGTATACTGATATGATATATCCTAAGCCAAGGGTATATTAGGACTCATCATATACCCAGGGTTGGGGTAAGAAAATGGGTATGTATTTTTAATTTATTTAGTAAGAATAATAAAAAAATCACACTTTGAAATTATTATGACAGTTTTCAAATCCAATGGAATGTATTCCGTTTTTTTTTACCCTAATTGTATGGTTATATCTTGCACATATCCAATGAAATTAATAAGATATAACTTTTTTAAGATATATATATTCCGAGTATGTACTTCCTTACAGATATAAGTTTAGTCTTCTTTTTTTTGTCTTTGTTAAATTTTTAAAAAAATTTAAACATGAACATTAGCAATTATCTAATGTGAGATTTTAAATGAAATTATGTATTGGTTTAAATTCTATCCACATGGATATCTTTATAAAGAATTATTATAGGTTGATTGTTTTGGGTATGATATAGAAGAATTAATCAATAAAGAAATTTTTGAATGGGTTTTCATTTGTGTGATAATATATTTTGAGGATTCTTGTTAAACATTAAATGCTATGTCAATTGCATAAGCAATAACCAAAAGTCCACAAGAAACATGTCATGTTGTTGTATGGTAACAATGTAAATATAAAGTTAATGGGCAAGATGGAAGATAACTTTGGAGCTTTTCAAATGTTTAATAATTCAAAATTTCATTAGAAGGTTTGTTGGAATCAAAATATTATAAATTTTTGCAATGAGATACATGTGAATCAATGAGTGATAACATATAGTAGTACAAAATCATTGAAACACAATGAAATTTTGTATCATGAGTGAGCAATCTGAGTGCAAGATGAAATAAACAAAAAAGAATCCAATAAAATAGAACTACCCAAAACTGCCAATGGTCTTGAATGGTGCCCCACTACAACCTCCCAAAATGACTCAAATATGTTGATATTTATGGGTGATTACAATAGTAGTTATTTAAAGTTATTTCAAGAGTCATTTAAAAATGGGTTCACCTACTTCAAATATTTTCAAATATAATTTTCAACTACAAGGCATATTTTAGGCACATGTGGGCTCCATTCTAGGGTCCTATGCTTGAACATATTAAATGCCTTTTTATGAAGATTTGAGATGCTACACCCACCATTCACAAGGGAGATAACATACCCCTATCACAATTCTTTAAGAAATCATAATTAATTGAAATAACAATTAAAATTACCTTCAACTTGGGTTCAATTTTAAATCCTATTGTCTCTAAAAAGAAAATTGAATGTAAAAAAAAATGAAAAATCTTATGTACTCAATATGCTTACTCTCATGGTTTTGGATGCGTGTACTTTACATATTTAAGTTGGAAGATGGTTGCTTGTTATTTTGTAAACATTCGTCGAAAATAATCCAAATCCCATGTTTACTTTTGCAGATTCCTTATAATATTTCAACTATTTAAAAAGTAAAAGTTGCGTGTTTTTTTTATATATTTAGAGTTGTTGATAGATTGTATCAACAAAAGAACCCATCCTTTAATGAAATGACACAAAGTCAGAAAGGAGATAAGGATGAAGAAGTGGGCCAATCTTTAACAAGCTTGATAGGTATTTCCTATCATATTTGCTTGATGTACCTACCATCTAGGGTGGGAGGCTCAATGCTTATTGGTTCAATGTGGGTGTCACAACCATCCAAGGTTTTAGTTTAGTAGCTTGATCCCTTTTGAGGTATTGACATTTGTGATTTTGAAGGACCTCCACCCAACAATGCAATCATCATGGTGGAATGTCAACTACATTATTTTTGTTATGCTAGTAAACTAATGAATATAAGAGTAATATGTGTTCATACCTTTGGTGAATTGTCAAAAATATGACAAGCCAAATTTGGACAAGTTGTAACCGTTGCTAGAGTCCTAACACAATTTGAATGAGCATAGCATGTGCATTAGACCTAGTTAAAGCCAAACCTCTTCTTATTACTAAAATCAATGTTCAAAAGATGCAAAACATGTACATAACTGTGGCTATTTGTAAGAAGTAACCAATCTAAATGTTTCCCGTGTTCTTGTAATTTTATTGTAATGAATTGTAAACATTTCTTGCACAAGCTTGTATGGGTCCTAGATGTATCAATTGTTTTCCATTTGGAGTTCATTGAGTGCCTCAACAATCCATTTGATTGCAAGGCATTTTTAATGGACTTAAACCTATTTGATTCCAAAACAATACAATGCACCTAGATTTTATTGTTGGGTGCATATGCTCCATCTATATATGTCCCTTGCCACATAATTTGATTTCTACTTCCATGAAAAATATACCTATTTTGTTGGTACTTTCTAGAAGACAATATTGTTGTTTTTAACAAGTAGAATGAAAGTAGAACAAATTTTTTTGGGGATTCAAATAGTGTATTTTCAAGTTAAAGTAATACAATTATTCTATGTTTGGATGAAAAAAATTCAAATTGGCAATTAAAATAACCTATTTTAATACATGTTTTGTCAAGAATTTCAATTCTACATCCAAAAAGACTACTTGTCTTGTTTACTTTATCTTGCTTGGACCCTATTGGGTCCTAGCTTGACTTTTGGTTGGCATGATGTAGGTATATAAATGATATTGAAACTAGTATAAAAACTAATATGAGCTTCTAATAGTATTACCTTAGGTTCCTAGTTCCTACCTATGTTGGTTAATATTCTTAAAAAATTATGGAAATTTTGGGTAAGAATTGAACATCGTTGAAATATATGCAAAAGCCTTTGGATAAGGTTTTGACTTTTTTTGAGGGTAAACATCACAATTCTCAGGTATAGTGGTTTCCATTTTCTTAAAATTTCAAGTTCAAGTTTAGGGTTATTGATTAGATGACATTTCTTTTTAAAATGTCGAATCTTGTATTAAAAAAACATGACAACATATGGAGTCTATTATGCATATGTGTAACCAAAAAAAAATTAGGAGGAAAGAAAGAAGTATAAAAAGAGAGGGAAAAAAAAAGTGGAAAACTTGATGGGGATAGAAAGTAAAAAGATCAACTCAAAAGGGGAGAAAAAGAGAAAAGAAGAAAAATCAATGGGAAGGAAAAAAGCTCAAAAAGGCCAAAACCACAACCTGAAACTCTAAAACCTAAATGTAAAAATACCTTAAACCTAGTTTTTACAAAAAGGTATGGTTGGTCAATAGTTCTTCAAATTATTTTTGAATATGTTGAAAATTTTGAAAAATACATAGGTACTTGCCGTGTCAAAAATCCAAAAGAAACTCTTAAGCACACTAGCTTCATTATTTAGTATAGTGCTTGATTGTAAAATATTATTATTTTTAATTGCCAAAAGAAAATGAGAAAAAAAAAATAAAAATTTAGGCACCTTGTTACCAAACCAACCCAGGTATTACACGTAGTTTTGATTTTTGATTGCCCACGGTTGTTGATTGTATACTACAATAGTATTACTTACTTTCTTTTTTCATTATTTGCCCTTAGCCTTTCCAAAAGATGAATGATGCACATATGCATTTTGGCTTCATGGTACCCAAGTTTTGGGTCTATATTAAACATTAGATTTACATTACAAGTTCAAAATGTATATAATAGGACCGAAATTTTGTCTAGTCATTACCATCCACATCTTGGGTGGACAAATGGGTAGTTAAAAAAAATAAAATTTAATTGATACTTTTGTATTACTTGCAATTAAAGCCTTTGGTTGATTTAACATTTCAATTTACCAATGTATATTATATATTAATGTTGGGTGGGTATCAAAAATTGACCTAGGTATCACCCAAGTATCAATATTAAAGCACCACATGGTATCATAGGTATTTGGAAAATTTATCATATTTGATATATGGATTATTTTTTGTGTGAGAATTGACCTTAAAAACCAACTCCGACCCATATCACGTGAAAATGGTGAGACCCTGCTAACATAAAAATATTAGATGGTTCAAGGTACCAAAGTAAGTTTTAAGCATGATAGGGTTTTCTAATTTCTAAAAAATCCAAAGCTAGGGTTTTTTAAGTGTTAGTGGTGCCACTTGCAAGAACTATTTTCATGAAAAATAAAATGCCTAGGAACTTAGTTCTCCTTCTCATTTTCTCATTTCATAAACATTTTGTGATTTTGTTATTCAATGTTGAGATTTGAGACCTTGAAATGAGTTTTGTGTTTATTGTTATTTATGTGTTTGGATTTGTAGGAAAGGTTTTTTTTTGCTTTTTCTCTTCCCTCATTTGTTCTTTTCTATGTCCATCTATTTCCTTCTATCTTTTATTTTGCCTACGTTGTTTGTTGCCTCTACCTTTGTGCACATCCATTTGTTGCATCTCTTTTGTGTGTTTCATTTGTTCCTTGCATCCATGTGTTCACTTGCATGTCTACATTGGGGTCCAATTTTTTTAAGGTGTATAAAAAATGTGTCATAGGGTTAAATTTTTTGTATTTTTGTATTAATTTTATTTCACCATGCACATGGACACAAAATAGATGATATTGATGGTTTTAAATATGTGATGGTCTAAGATATTGACTCATAACGTATTTGACACATTTTGACTCTTTTATAGTGATGGGGTTCCAAATATAAAATTCCAATAAAAATTTCCTCCTTTTCATCTTGAGTGATACATCTTAAAATGAACATTAAGCAATTGTACCCTAGGATGAGTGCCAAGCACAAACCAATCTCACCACTCAAATATCCTTTACCCACTTGCCTACCTTTGTTGTTATGTCTTTCAAGCTTGGGCCACTTTCATCCAGGAATTACCCTTTTACATTTGTGTGATAGGTTAAAAGTCAAAAGATTCACAAATCAATAGCAACCTCCTTCATAACTAAGGTTAACTACCTTTTTTATGCATTTTTTTGTTTAATTAGCTAGATTATTTGTGTTTTGGTTTTTTATTGGTGTTTTGATTTGGTCTTTCTTTTATTTTTCATTTTTTTGTATTTTTTGTATTATTTAAATTTATATTATATATTGATATTTAGATTTCTAATTATTGTACAAGAATGTTGAGTATTTTATTGCAACATTTGTACATTTGAACCTTTTACATACCTCACACATGATAAATTCCATTTTTTTGCATCATGATGAAAGAGGAAAGTGAGTGAGATTTTTGGTTAAGTTTCTAAACCTTAAACCTTAACCCCCTACCTTAAAACTTTTGTTTGTAAATGTTTTTCACTCCTTTTTTGTAATTGTTTTGCAATTTGGGTGATGTGGGATTTGTAATTATTTGTAATAGAATTGTAAGTCTGTTATTTTTCTCCATTTTTTCAATATTGTTCTTGTGAAAAATACCAATGGATTAATCATTTGAAAATGAAAATAAAGCTAATGGCAATGAAACATGTGAGATTTACATGAATGAGGTAATTAAAAAGATATGGAAAAAAGGCTTGAAGATAATCTTAGTGTGCAAATTGAAACAAGAAAAAATGAAAAAAAAGATAACAAAAACAACCTAAAGAAGTTACACATTCAAATTATGCAATGTTGTATCCTTTGTTATAATGGTCCAATCAATGCATTCAATTCAAGAACACAAGTAAAAAAGGGGTTAAAGTTGTCATATTATAAAAAACTGAAATAAAATCTTCTAAAAACCATGTGGATGCAGATCATGACATTGTTTCAAAGAAGTTTGAAAAGGGAGTGAACAATTTAATGAAAGGGATAAAAAAAGACAATTGTAAGAAAAAACAAAATGCATCTAGGGATTTATAATAAAAAAAATTGCAATGAAAGATTCCTTCCAAAGGATGATATGAAGCATAAAGAGTTCCTTGAGAATTAATCTTTTGATTGTGAAACACAATTTGTTAATCTAGTTTTTGAAAAGTGTTTAGTTTAAGTGTTTGACTTTGCATTTGTGTCTGAGAATTAATTTCCCTTCTAAAAGATATCTTTCACAAGAAATATTACTAAGACTAATGGAGAAAACTAATCAACTTTATGTTTTTCTAACATTGGTAAAATGTAATTTTGCAATTCCTAGCTTTAATCTCCAGATGTCGAAATGGGCATATGATTTGTTAACTTTGGTCATTACCTTTTTGGAAAGTAATTGTCAACTAAGGAATGTCACTATTGGCTTGTTTGAAGCAACAAAAATGATAGGACATGCCTTGACTCAAAGTTTGATAGATTTGTTAGACAAGTATGGCCTAAAGAAAAAAATCATTGCTTATGTCACGGATGCAAGGTCTAACCTCAATACAATGACTAATGCATTGAACTCAATTGTGAGTTGTGAATATTTTGGTTTGGAGAAATGTTATTGGAGAACTTATTTTGGTCATATTTTTCCAAAGCATGTCAATATGGCATGGTAGATGAAAAAATGGGCAAAATTTTGAAATGTGTTTTTATTAAGTTGAAATTTGCAAAAGTGAATCAAATGGCCCAATTTTTTTGGGAAGGGTAAGTAAGAATGGAACAAAACTTACATTGAAGCTAGTATTCACCTAAGGAAACGAAATACCCCAATGAAAGGAAGGGAATCACTTTTTAATTTATTTAAATTTTTTTATCAACTAAAATTGAAGACAAATTTAATATACTTGTTTTTATTTTATAAGTTTGCTAGCAAAATAATCATGTTTCAAGAGACATTACAATTTCAAGTAATTATTGTGTTTTGTTATAGCAAATAGATTATTGTGAAGGTTGTTGATCGAGTGCCACTTCCTTTAACATGACGCATCTTTCATATTATTGTGAATTGTTTTTCTCCCTTTATCATTGCTTGTGTTTTGAACCAATCCCATGGGCATTGGCTACTTGGTGATACACCACATTCTATAATTTCCATGAGTTTAAAACTTAATGAAGAAAATGAAGTTGTACATTTTTTGGATAGCTTAATGGAGGATGATTCAAGTGTTGCTAATGAGTTGGTTTTCCTAGCTTCTAACTTTAGAAGGCAAATTTGTGGTGTATTGGATTCTTCCTTTTCATTTGAAAGGAAATATGAAGAAAAAAACACACAAGATGATTTCCTTGATGTTAGACTTTAGGTTTAAAAACATTTGTATAGTATCTTCATTTGTTGGAAGAGAGTAAAATGTTGTTTTTGTAATATTATCTAGTATCATTAATTAAATGGTAAAAAAATTCATTAAAAAAATAATGAAGTCTATGTTAATAAAAGCCCAAGTAAAGAGTAAAAAAATACAAACTTGTGATTTTGTTTTTTGAAAATCAAAGAAAAATAACAACTTTAATGACTTATGAAAATATGATTCAATTCTAGCCATGTAAAAGTCCTAAGTAGTTAGAATTTGGTTATGATTTTGGATGGAAGGATTTCACATAACTTTTCTTCATTTTATGATACCTCACATATTGAGTCATTTTTAATAATTTGGAATGACATTCAATTTGAACCTCTCAATATTTTACCATTCCAATCATGTTAATGGCCTATATATTTGAAGTCCACTATTAAAAGTGGGTGTATTTTTGGCAAAAAAAATTACATATATGTTTTCATAATTAAGTTGTTAATTTAAAACCAAATGCCCACTGGGAAAATGAGGGATATAAAAACATCCTATGCTAGCAAAATTTTATGAAACACACTATATTTTTCATTAGGATTGTAGTTTGAATATCTTTGAGCAAACTACAAGTATAAGTGAACCAACAAAAGAGCTTGTCAATAGGGGGGTGTTGATTTTTAAACGATACCAAATGGATGTGAAAAGCATCAAATATCATATTTAATGGTGGGAGAAATATGAATCAATGTTTCTTGTTGTTGGTTTCCTTGCCTACTAAATCTTAAGCATTGTTGAATTATAAATTGAGATGGAAATGATTTCTTTTAGCCAAAATATTTATTAATCTTAAGATATGTCATTTTAAAATAATTTTTAAAAAATTGATATTTAAAATAAAAAAGAAACCCTAATGATCCTAGGGTAGGTTGTAAATTCTTATATTTAGTAGAATTTATTAATATAGATAGAGATTTAGCATAGGAGTTAAAGGAATTTGAAGGTGATTTGGATAAAGATGAAGTTGTTGAATTATGAGAATGTAGAAAAAAAATTGTTAGCACCTTGTTAATTTCATTAAAAAAGATTAAAGTCTTAATTATGATTTTGTAATTTGGAAAAAATTATAATTGGTTTGTAGAAACCACCTAAGGATAATTGATTGTTCTCAAATTTATGAAATGACACTTTAAAAATTGGACTAATAATAAAAAAAATGATACCTTGCCTTAGTGGACTTGAAAAAAATTAAAAATTATTTTTAAATAATCAATTATTTTCTGAAATCCTTGGTGAAAACCAAATGCAACAATGTTTTAAAAAATTAAAATCATCCAACAATGTTATATACCAATGCTGGGGGGTGTAGGTACTTAATTTGGTAAGTTGCAACCAATGTTGGGTAGTTATTTAGTTTTATGAAGAACCATAGGTTTGAGTTTTAAAATAAATTAGAGCAATTTTTATTTTAGTTTTAACTCCACACATAAATGGAATCAAGAAGCCAATTTTGATTTCGGTTCCAAATATCACGTTTAATTCTAATTAATCTAGTTTTGAGTAGCTCAAAACTAGAACCAATGGCTAACTATTGGTTAAATTTTGGTTAGCTTTCTATTTTAGTCCTTTTTCTCCAATTTTTCTTTTCAAGAATCTTGGTTTCTAGTCCAATTTCAGAATTTATTTGAGGTTCTAATTTTGATTTTTAAAAAACTAGAAAGGTGGTTACCATTTCAATTCCAATTCCAAAAATCAAACTTGATTTTGACTTGATTTTATTAATTGAAACTTGCGATTCTAGCCTTTCAAATCAAGTACACACCCAACATTAGTTATAATGACTGGTTCCAATTTCGGTTTCTAAAAATCAATTGTGATTTTGGAATTGGTTTAGATTTAGAGGATTATTTTATAAATTAGACCCAAAACTAGGTTCTTGGTTCTATTTGTGTGGAACTAGAACCAAATTTTTTATAAAAAAATTATAACAACTTGGGCTAACAAAAGGTTATTAAATTGTAGTTAGTCTCTAGATCCAATCAAGGTTACCCAAAACTAGACCAGAATGAAGTTTGATTTTCAAAACTATAACCGCATGTGGAACTTGATTGTTTTTTGTTGAAAAATTGAACTTGGAACTGGATTCCCAATTCCATTTTTGTGGCGAACAAAATCAAAATTGTTTTGTAAAAAAAGGGAACATAAGTGAAGTTTTTTCATAAAAATAAAGAACTACCCAACACTAGTATATATCAATGTGACCACACATGAGGTGACAATGAAATTTACAAAAGCAGTGTAAAAGGGGAGCATGCACAAATGTTTTAAGATAAGTTTGAAGTAGTCTGCATGTGAAAGAGTTTTAGGGTTTAATATGTTGTTGTCTACTTTCTATTGTGAAGTAAAAAGATGCAATCCATCATTATCTTCTTTCCATAATTATCGATCATCAAAAAGGGATTTCTTGAGGACAAGTAAAAGATGAGGAAATGTGTTTTGTTATTTGTGTGTAATGCAAATTTTATCATTATTTTTGGGCGAGTTGCTAATGGTGGAAAATAATGCTACATTAGTGAAGCAATTGAAGAAGTTTTGCAAAAAGGATATGATTGGGGGTTGTGTGATGAAGGATAAGAGGATGGCAAGGGTATGAAACAAGAGGGAAGAACATGGGTGGTGTCATAAACTAAGTTTTTGGAATAAGCTTGTGTGTAATTCTGAATAGGAGAAATAGAAGTTCTTTTTTATTTTGGTTGTTAATTTCTTTTTTGTTACACTAATGGCAAATAGATCAAGATATATCATGTATTTTGAGAATTTATGAAGGGTTGATGCTAAGAAATGAGGATAATGTGAGGTGGTCAAAACTATAGTTGAATGGGCATATGATGGTTTTTGAATTATGTCTACATTGAGAGAAAGAAAAACTAGGGATCTGAGTCCGTATAAGTGGTTAGTCTTAGATGAAAATACATGAAAAATCTTGTTTTTTAGTATCCTTAGGGTGGCCAAAAATTGCCAAAAATGTCAAAACTAACAGTGCATTAAAGATGAAATTAATAAAATTGCTTCAATCAAAATGTATTTATCAATACCTTGAATGGTTTTATGTAATCTTATGTTCATTGCACATGCTAAATGTAGGACCTTGTTATCATAGGGAGATAAAAAGGAAGAAAAAAATTGGGGAATCTTGAAAATTGCATGGAAGAACTTTAGTTGTTGCATTGCATTATAGAAGTTAAGGTTATCAACTCAAATAATTGTTAAGGCCACTTGGTAAACTATTGGGTTTTGATATGGAAATATGTAGGAATAGAAGATAACATTTACTTTTATAACATGGAAAAGCAAATAACTTAAGCAATTTCCTATCAACTTAGTAAGAAATTAATGATAAACCTTCAATAGAAATAAATCCAAGAAAAACATTTTGCAATGAAGAAAAATAAAATTTCACAATGATTGGAAGAGACAATTTGTTCAATAAAAAAATACACAAGAATTTTTAGGACTCTAGATTGAAATATTCTCCTCTTCCTTTGCTTGCTAGAATTGAAGACCTTAAGTAACCTACAACAAAATGGTGGAACATGTACTTAACCAAAAAAATTTAGTTTAAAAAATAACCCAAAAAAATTCAATAATCAAATTTGGTAAACAAAATCCAGTAGATGAAAAGCCAATTAACTTTCAAAATTTGGTTAAACTATACAAATTTAGTTATGTGTTTTTGGTACAATTCTACTTTCAACAATGACCCATAAAACATTAAAAGTGTTGATCTCTAGCCAAATTCCAAGAAAAATCAAGCTACATTTATAATTAAAATTGGGACAACAAATAGTGGCATGGCAAATAATATTAGGACTACAAATGGTTATAATCAAATTGTTACAAGTCAATAGACTTATTCAAAGTTGAATTTTTCTTTTTTGGTTTCCATTGTAAATTTTCAAAGGATCTTATGCTTGAACATAGATTCATGAATTAGATCCTAGAAATGTCATCAATGTAGTAAGTAGTAAAGTTGTTTGTGAAATTTGTATGTATTCTTTTTTTTAAGATTTCATTAATGTTGTTTAGTTCTTGATTTTAGAAGGAACTTTCAATCCCAATTCTAAAACTTTTAAAACTTTTTATGGAACCTACAATCTAGTCTCAAGATTGGATTGGTTCTTTGGATTTCCGAAACCTTTGGTAACTTCTTTTTTTGTCATTTCTTAACAAAATTGGAACCTTCTTTAGTTTAAAATCAAGTGTAGTTTCATCTCCACTAGACATAATAAAACATAAATTATTTTCTATATTATTAGTTTGTTCAACCAATCCACATAGTCCAAAATAAAATTATGTACAACCAATTAAAACTACTTACTTTTAATTATAAAACCACTACCAATCTTTTAATTTTCTTGAAAAAATATATTCATCTACTTAGAAAGCATGAATTTTGTTAAAACATTATAGCACCTCTAATTCAAGACTTTGTAATTCAACTTTTGAAAAAGACAACTTATTCGATCTAATCCAATGGAAGTTTTAACAAAATGTTGAACTTATAATCTAGATGCTTGAGATCCTAACCTAAAACCAAGATTAGCAACTTTCACAAATTTAATGATAATCAATTAGCTTAGGTGGTCTTTTCAAACCTAATACCTATCAAAGTTCAAATTTTTAATAAACAAAATGAAACCTAATTTTTAAATTAAATTAAATTATATACATTAAATTATCATGATGAGAAAATAAAAAATTTCATCATATTTCCATAACTTGATCTTGTAAAAATACATCTTCAAACATTTCAAACATTTTTTCAAAATCAGCATCTATTTCAATCAACTTTACCAAATTAAAAATTGAGTTGCAACCAATCTAACTAGGATCCATAAATCAAATTTTGCTTACAAATATTAACCTCTTAAAAACTTCCAATTGTAGCTAGCATCTCTTTACATTTGTAAGTATTCCAACTAGTAAAAATAAGTTTTTTGTTTCAATTTCATAATCCCACAACTCTTGTTTCCCCCACAATTGTAAAGGACATTTGATGGGCTTCACATTGACTTGATATTATTTAAAAATCAACAACTCTTGGCTAACAAGTTCTTTTGTTGGTTCAATTGTGTTGATAATCATTTCAAAAATATCCAAATTGTAATATTCATCATTTGTTTGATTTGCCAAATATTCATATTCTACCAAATGATGCAATAGGTAATAACATTCCAAAAACATAGGACATAAAGACTTCCCATCATATTCCTAAACAATAGCCACACCTTGCACATGACCAATGAATGAAAATACTAGATAAAGGTTTTAAAATTTAGGGTCCAACATTAAATATAACATAGTAGGGTTTTACAATTTTCATCTTTCCTTAAAAATGAAACAATCATTACATTTTAATTTGATTCTTCATCTTTCATGTATGTAATGATTTTCTTCCTCAAACCATATCGGTCCAATAATTTTGCTAAATTTCTAGCCAAAACATGTTCATTAGTTTTTGTAGTCACAAATAAATCAATAGTAAAATGTTTTTTTTGCTAATTAACTACTAAAAAATTAATCACCAGTGCAAAAAATCATGAGTTCCTTTGGACATCAATAGATCAAAGTTGGTAGTTGCAAAATTACATTCTATTAATATTAGCAAAATATATATTTGTTTTGTTTTTTCCACCAAGTTTGATAATACACAAACTACATAGGTAAATGACTTTTCACAACCAAAAGGTTAAGATATTGTAATAATTTCCCTTTTAGACATCATCCTTCATAAAATAATCTTTTGCACCAATCTTTTTTGAAATTACACCACTTGATACATTAGGCCTTTTTTTGTTGGTTGCCTTTCCAAACTTCCTCTTGCTAGATTGTTTAATTTGTTTTTAAAACTTTTTCAATTACGATATGTTTTACATCCACATGTTTTTCAATGTTGCTATTCCATTGATTTTACAATATGATATTAGACCTTTTCTTGGCTTAGTTTTTGGATTAAAAATACTAATTGGGCTATCATAAGACATTATACAACACATAACTTGTGCATTTGCACCATTCATTTCCTCATTATTATTGACACAAAGGAAGGCCTAATTGAAATATTCTATTATAAGTCTCCATTTTATCTTTTGAGCATGCAATTTTTGCAAATTCATTTTCATTCTTCCTTCTTCATTTTCTAGAATATTTTTTCCACCATTTTGTATTTCATTTCACATTCATCATACAAAAATTGCATGATTCATTCTACATTAATTCATTTTCATTTTGACTTGACCTTTCTGTCTTCCACAAGATAATTGTGTTGCACAACTAAGAGTGGTGAAACCAAAACAAGTTAAGTATCCCCAAGATTATCAAATGTAGGGTCTAGGTGGTGGTTCATAAAAGACTTAAAGTATCTACAACTTAAAAGATGAATATGCAAGCATCTACAAAGAAAAAGGAATACATCACTCACTTGTCTCCTTTCTTGTCTTTAAAAAAAAAATTTCAAAATGTAGTATTATGAAATACATATTAAAAAAGTTTAGTCAGAAATCATGTAGAAAAAATAAAAATTTAAGAAACATTGTGGTTTAAGAGCACAAGAATAGGAGTAGATGAGCAATAACATGGGACTAAAAGCCAATGAGACAAATATAAAGGGAAGGACTAAAACCCACAAGAACAAATAATGAAAGGAATGAGGAGTAATAGGGAAGGAGGAGAAAGAGGGAAATAAGAGGATGGGAGAAAAACCTTAACAAGTTTAAGCAAATGAGCAAACAAAAAACTTCAAAATAAAAACAAACAAGCGCACTTTAAAGTTTCAAAACACAACAATCAAGCAATTGAGCAATGTGGGCCCAAGCTTTGCCTTGAACCCATTATCTTTGTGAAGATGAAGCAAAAGCATATGAGAACCATTGTGCAATGCCACCTTAAACCTTAACTTGGATTGAAAACCCTACCTTCTAAACCAAGAAACCTAGACTAAAAGCCTAGACCTTATTTATCACCTTGACATTAAACCATAGACCCTACCTACCACTTAACATAGACCTTTATATTTCTATGCCTAAAACTTGGACCTATTTATCCCTTGACATCTTAACTAGGTAGTGGGTATCACAAACTACGATACCCATTGGTTCTCATGGTGAAAATAAGCCTAAATATCCTAGCTAGTTCTCACTTGGTTTAGATACTTGCCTAGAACACTAGCATGTATAGAAAATGCAAAGTCAAAAACCAAACTCCCCTTTATTTTCAAAGTAAGGAATACTACACTACACTATTGTCAACATTTTGACATAAATTAATTATGAAATGAGATGTTGAAAATGTTTAAATTTCTAAGGGAAAATTGTTGAAAGTGTAAAAAATTCCAAACCACATTGCTTGATAATTTCTCTAACTTCATCATTCATCATCCTCTAAATTCATCATTCATGATTTGTTATATGAAAATTAAAAAATTTGATGCATTCCAAGATACATTATTGGTTTGCTACAATGTTGGAAGGAACCAATGGTGGGCGGGTATATCAATGGAACTTGGTATATATGGATTGATACTCACCTTGATATCAGGAAACTAACTAAACCAGCCTTTTTATTTTCACAAAATTCCAAAAAAATAAAAATAAAAATAAATAAAATGACATGATTGTGGAGGTTTTCAATTGCCCATAAGTGAAAAAAATGGAAAAAATTGCCAGATTTTTTTCATTTAGTAACCAAGCATATAGAAAACTGGTTAAAGATTTGTTCTTCTTCATATGTGTTTTATAGTTAGATTTGGCTATATCTTCCTACAGATGATTTTCCCTTTCCTACATCTTCTTATGGATGATTGCCACTAATTACCCTTTTTTTCAAAAATGTTGAAATTTTCAGGAAATTCTTTTTTGTGTGGAGGAAATAGAGAATCCTTCAGAAAAAAATATTCTGAAATATTTTATTTTTCAACATAGAATCTTCAAAAGTAAAATATTCATTTCAACACTAAAATAATGTTGAACTTGCCATGCCACTATGGTACACAAGTTGAGACTAGTACAATAATATGTTCTTGTTGATGGATGCTTGACAATATTATAAGAGAATTTAAGGTTTCAAAAATTATGTTCCATATTTTTTCATGGCTTCCATCATCTATTTTGTGGGCAAGTGGAGTGGGCAGTTGGGTGAGTCATTTAAAAAATTTATAATTGAAAAGCTTGGTGGAGGATGGTTGTTGGTTGTGTTGATTGACCTTCAATATGGAATTATTGTGTCAAGCATGTTTTGAAAGTTTGAGACAAAACTCAAGAAGTTCATTGTTTAATTCCTTGACTTCTATATATGTTCTTTTCTTCATCTGCCTTTTGTCAAAGAATTACAAAAATGTATTAATATTACAAATTGCCATCTATCTATGAAGGAAGGTAGTTTGTTTATCAAAGTCCTGTAAAGCTTTATTAAAAAAACACACCATAGATTAGGAAATCTATGGTTATTTTGTTTTGTTTTGTTATGAGATCCAAACACTTCTAAGGCCGAAACAAACTTCCTTCCTTCATAGATTTAACACTTGGGCCAATGGCACAGGCCACACTAGTTTCAATGAAGGTAAAAGAAAATGTAATTGTGAAATATCAAGAGGAGGGTTCGGTTAAATTGGAAATACATGGTGATTAGCATGGTAAGCCCAAGTAGATCCTTCACTTATGCAAGAAATGTTTCTATAGTGGACTCCACATGACCCTACTAGAGAAGGTAGGGTTACCAAACTTTGGCTCCTTTTTGAGTGCATCACAATGTCTCTCTGCCTTGAAGGACAGAATCAATAAAGGCTAGTGCACAATTGTCATCCCAGTTTTGCATTTAATGCACAAGGTTCGAAATGAATTATAGTAGCTGTACAGGTAGGAGCAGTGAAAACATATGCAGCAGCAGTGGAGGCGCTCAGGAAAAAAGAAAGACAAGGATGTAACTCAGAAAACCGTCAAATATGATGGTTTTCTGAGTTTCACGCCCGGTTGAATGCTAATGTACTGTTTTTCAGGTTTTTTTTTTTTGGGAATTTCATCCTGTTTATGACCAAACTCAGGCTACTGGTGCTGTCTTTTCCTGACTTTAGGGATATCCCTATTAGTGTGATCCGAGAAGTGACCCTGTCTTTAGGCCCTAGTTTGACCCTGTGATCTTTGTTTCATCCCCAATTTGAGTGTATCAGGAAATTTGATTGAAATTGGGGTATCAAATTAAGGTGAGAAAACTAGTTTGGTCCCCCACCTTTGTTTTTTTCTCTCTACTGTTTTCATCCTGACTTCTCATGTCGTCTCCAGTTTTTAGCTTTTGCCAATGTCCAAGTGTAAATTGACAATTTTTGTCCAAGGACATTCCAAAAAGTTTTGTTAAACTCATAATCTGGTAGTACTAACTCTTTTAGCTTTTAAGTTCGTTGCAAGCACAAGATCTTCCTAGATGTTGATTTGGGAGTCAACTAGTGAAACATATTTGATGAAACCTCCCGAAGAACCTTCGCCTAGATAAAAAGACAAGTGCATTGTCTTTCTCACCCAAAAGCCTCACTCGATTGGGTTCACTTAAATCTCATGCCCTTTCTTGGTCGAACTTTCATTCTTGAAATTCTTTCACACATGACTTTCCTAGCCTCGGGGAGGACACTTAACATAAAGTTTGGGATCTATGTGCATCAAACAACCATTGTAAGGGGTATTAAATAAAAGTTCAACCTATTTTTTGTCACCCTATTATTATCTAATTTTTTAATATGTACATATTAAAACCATCTTGTATGAATTATAATCCATTATTTTAAATTATTGCATACCTTATGCTATAATTAAATTGATTATTTGAATAAAATAAACCCTATATTTTTATTCACATATTTTTTATTTTCTTTTACTAGTGTCCTCACGCTCCTAACAAAACACCCAAACTCAAGGTGAAAACTAGAGAACTATTGATTTTGGTTGTTTCAAAGTCTCAAAGAAACCATGGTTACATGTTAAATTGGATTATTTGATTTATTGAGAACCATGGTCATGAATATTTGGTATTGCCTTGATAACTAAAAGGTGGCATGTTCCAATTATGGTTGGTTTTGGGTTTTAAGCCAGGTTTGGGTTTTAAGAACTAGGTTTGTGGTTCCCTATGCAAGAAGATCCACTAGAAGAACCACCTTGGGTTAGGCAATCATTTCTAGAGCTTGTTTCACAAGGTTTAGTTTTGAGTAGACCTATTGTGGTTTATAGAAAATGAGGGTATTAGAACTCCCATTTTCATTAACAATTATGGTTTGCAAAAAAAAGAAGGTAATAAATTTCCCATATTTAAGGTCAAGAGTGTTGACAACACACTCAATTATGTCTATGAAATGAATGTATTACAAAATATTTGAATTAATGTAATTCCTAGCCCTTTTATGATAATATAATAAGTACGTTAGATACAAGTATTGCACATTTTCATATGCTTTAAAGGAGGACAAGGAAATTGGAGGAAATTGAAAGCTTTCTTGAGAAGTTACAATGGAACAACATCAATCTATTCTTAATTTTAATAATTGCCCAACACTAATATACATTGTAATTTGATATTAACATAATGTATGGCATGGGGGGCACCTATGCCTTGTGTTATTGACCTTTGCAAAAATTATAAATTTCATTGTATTATTGTGGATTTATAGAAAAGTTTTAGTGCATTTTCATACAAGGTAGTACATTACGAGGTTTTCAAGTCTTTTTTATTCATTCTTGTCAACATTTGTTGAGGACTTGAACTTCTTGCTTTGCATTGTAACAATTTGCTTATCAATCTAGAACTCCTGAAGTTCACTTCTAAATTTTTTTTTATCATATTTCATGTCCTTGACAATTTCATAATATCTTATAGTCATCCTTTGTTGATCTACAATGTATTGCACAAGAAAAATAAAATGCTACTACTACATATCATACTTAAAACTAATGGACACAAGATACTTCTCAAAAGTTCTTGTTGAAAAAAAAAAAAGAAATTTTACTGATATTTGTTGTTGTTGTTGAGAATCAAACTCTCAACTTCTGAAAATTGGTTTATTGTCCCAACTACTACAAATCCACAACTCGAGGTGTATTTTACATATTTATTCTTCAACTATTGAAATCATGAAATTTCAAATTTAAAATAGTCGAACTTCATTCTTTTAAATAAATAAATATATGACAAAGAAGTGTCGATTATTATTCATAAGCACAATATTAGATATTGGGGAATGTTTTCTACATTATTTGAAACATTGATATTACAAATCATTTTTGAATTGTAGTCAATTGTTATGACCACTATAGTAGCTTTACCAACCATGAGTTCTTGCAATTCGTACCTATCCTATAATCAAATCTACCTACATCCTCTTGTTGATGGATGCTAATGTGGTTACACCACAAAAATGAAAAAGAAAAAACCTTGTTGTAAACATGTGGAATTTTTTCTTTAAATTATAAATTCATACAATAAATGTCAACTTGGGTGCCAATAAACATAACACTAACAAAGTTTCCAGTTTGTTTAATGATGGGTCAATCAAAGTGGCCCATACCCCCCACCCCAAAACACTTTGGGATACATAACATCTAATTAAGTTGTTTCATATGAATCACAATACGTACCCAAGCTCTTGTAAAAGACTTGGCCAAAAACATATGTTGATGAACAAAGTTAAAAATGGAAATTCAACCCAAACAATGAGGTGGGGCAACATGCACCCAAATTATTTTCCAATTACACCATAGTTAGTTCCCTATCCATTGACAACTATGTTGGCTTCTATTGTATATATCTAGGTTAAAGGGAAACACTTTTACACTACCTCATTCATAGTAATAGCTTTTACTTTAGGAGCATTAGATTTATTACTTTTTTTTTGTGTAATACAATCAAAGTGGCCCATTACAAACTAAAAAAATAAACATTGAAATTTGGGATGTAGTCACAAATAAGTATATAATCCTTAGAGGTATTTGATATATAACACTTACCTTGCTGAAAACATTTACATGAAACTGTGTAATTGTAGAAAATTATTGACATGATGGGTAGATGTTATTCACCTAGTTTCTACATGTGATAGGTATATGTGTATTTAGATTTACCCTCCCAATTATTTTTGACATAGTTTAACCTCTATGGTTAGATTGGGTGAATCAACACTCACATTAATACCACACCACAAGAAAACACACCCAATTTTTTTTTAATTACTTGTAAAGTTAATCTAGAAAACGTCCTATTCTAAGGTTAATAAATCAAGCTCTATGGAGTCTAAATTTAGCATTTGCCTAGTTAAACACATTTATCTATTAAGGAAGGTTACTTGTTTGTTTTGTTTGTCATATTGAACCCTATCGTCACATTCTTGATACCATTGGAAAGCCCTTGATGAATAGGGGTGCATGAGGTGGTTTGGGAATGTTTAAACTTACAATTATTGAATATTGAACAATATTTTCAAAAGGCAATCAATAAAATCAAATTTTATTATTTTTCAAAAATTGGGGCTTGTTCTTCATAATGTTGGAAAACCTTTAACAATTAGGATTTATTGGAGGCAATTTTGTAATTTTTAGAGCTAAATTATGGGAGATATTGAAATTTGAATAAAATCTATCACTTTCAAATAATTTAAAACAATTTGTTCACAATTGGGTTTTATCTTCAAAATCATGTTCACATTTGGGCAAGTTGCATGGGCCACATTAGTAGCTAGTATATAATGAAAGGTTTCATTCAAAAGGTGAAGGTGCTAATGTATTGTGGTTATTTGAATTTATAAAAAACCACATATTTTGGTTTATCAAATATTTCAAAATCAAAGAAAATTGGTTTCAATTTTCTGAAAATTTTCATAATCAATGAACCGTTGGTCCCTATAATTCAATAATTGAATTATTTGTTCTTAGAAAGGATGATAGTTCAAAATAAAAACATGTGGCATACTAATGGCTTGTAATTGATAAATGGGAATGTTTAGTAGGTGTAAATAAATGAGGTTAGTAATCCATCCATTCTTTGTTTCAAGTATATAAAGGGTTGTGGGTGAAACTTTGAACATATATATTTCTTTTCATAATTTCATGTTGTTACTTTGTGTTAAGACTTAGCATAAGTTTATTTTGTAATGAACCTATGTTGTAATAAATTTATGTGTGTTTTAGATTATGGAAATGTCCACAAAAACAAACATATATGTTTTTTATGAATGTTTCTCACAAACTTGGGAGGGGCGTTTAGGGTAAAGTTTGGGATTTATGTGTGTCAAACAACCATTTTTAGGGGGGAGGATTATATAATTGTCCAACCTATTTTTATCACTCTATTATTATTTAATTTTCTAATACATTACATAGATTAAAGGCACTCTATATTTATTAAAATCCATTATTTTGGTTATTACATACCTTATATTACAATTAGATTGATTATTAGAATAAATTGTACCCTATTTTGTAACTAATTAATCTATAATTTTTACTCAACAACCAATATATTGCATCCTATGTTTTTACTCACATATTTTCTACTTTTTTTTATACTAGTGTCCCCCTCAAGTCCACAAAACAAAAACCTTAGTCATGTGTGATGAGCTCCCCAATGGGTGTAACACACATAAGGACCAAGTTTTAAACATGGGGTGATCTTAGCTCAAAAATATCTTTCATCTCTTGTATTTTTCAAATGTTTTGTATGGTGTGTGAGTGTTGTGTGAGTCTTTCATTGGCAACCTACCTATGTGATAGCAGGGACTTAATTCAAAATTAAACCTCATACACCCAAACCCCTTTCTAGGTTAAAAATCCATCGCAACTCTATGCTTCCATGACCCCCATTTAAGGTCCCCTAGAAAGTTTGTGAAAGCATCAATGTGAGCAACAAGGTTTGGAGTTGTCACCAAAAAGAAAATGCAATCTAATGCAACACTTGCTAAGATGAAATTATGCGACAAACTGATTCTGTGAAATTTTGTAGAAATACATAGCAATAGAATAACATTGAATTTATTAGCATCTATTATATTAACAATAGTCATCTATGGACCATAAGGAATCAAATCATTCCAGCTTCTCTCTCTTGAGCCCACTAGTTTTGTCATGGCAATTCACACTCTAGTTCACAATCTCAAAAGATGAAATCCACATTGATTCCCACATATTGATCCCTAAAAGTTGGACAAAAAGAAAATGAGAACCTAAACTTCCCAATGCTGATATGTCTTGATAAGTCACACATAATTTCTCTTCAAAGCTCCCATAGATGTGAGTACTCCTTCCCATCAACAAATAACCCATGGTATCCCCAAAAACATGACATTTCTTTCTACCACAAACCAAATTGCTATGAAGACCACTTTTGAAACCCCCTTAAATCTTCATCACTTTCCTTAATTTGTCCTTAAACTATGCATCTAACCTGTTTACCTTTTGAGAAAGAGATATGGTGCAACAAAGATACAAAAACCCTCTACCGAAAAGCTCCCAAAGTTGTTAGGGGGCATTCATCCCTCACCAACACTATTGATAGGCTGATTCTTCCAAACTCCAAACACAAAGACCCACACACCCCAACTTGAAAGCTTCAAAAGTACACTCCTAAAAACACCAAATGTCTGACCTAGAAAACTCAGCTTCTCAACATCAAAAGCTCCTCCTTATATGGCAAGGTCTGCCCTTCATAGCACACCATGTCCAAAAACAATGCAAAACACCAAATTGATCAACGTTGAGTGCCGTCCACACCATGCAGAGTGCAAAACAGAGCTCATCACCTCCAAATAACAAACAATCACAAAAATTGAAAGAAAACATCTAAAGAATGGCAACAACCTCTAAGCTTCATGATTATCAACGGTCCCTTCTTTTGGCACTCTCTGCCAGTCCAAATCCCCGGAGCACTTCATCCATTAGGTCATCTCTTCACCCAAATTCACATTTGGGCTTTGTTCACACTGCGAAAACTCAGACATAGGTCTAAGTCACAGAGTCTGGACCAGTGTTATTTGGTTATCACAAACATGAATAGACCCGGCAGTTATCAGGGTGGTTCTTAGGGCTCCTAACTGCAGTTCTCAGAAAAATCAACAAACCAGTTTTGATATTTAACCCCAGTTTCAGAAAATATGAAATCAAATAACTGCATTTATCTGTTGTTTCATGAAAACTGCAGTTCTTCAGGGGTTTTGAAATGACCAAAACCGGCGGTTCTTTGATTTTGTTGTCTTTTTTCAGAAGACCAGAACCAGTAAAGTAGTTCTGTGATTCTGAAGTGTTTTAAAGAACTGGCCGAAGGTTATAAGTTATTATTACCAGAATCAAATACCCACCCAACACTGGTCTGCATGGCAGACAATCATGGCACATACATAATTGGGTAAGGCGGACAAAAAAATACAACTACTAAGAGCATCTCCACCGGTGCTCAGTATGTGACTCCAGACAGTAAAATTTATTGTGAAAAAGTCAAACTGTGCCGGTTTAGCTCAGGAAATTGGTCACCAAATTCGTGCGGCTTGCCGTGTCTGGTGAAAGTCGCAACACAGTTGTGCACCTCCAAAAAAAGTGTAATAAATTGGACCTGATTGCGGCTCAGTATTTCTGATTGGTCCATCATAATAATTGGTCCGGGTGGTTTGCTATTAGTAGTTCCCACGTATATGCAGTTCCAGTTACAGTTTTATCGGTGGGGTTGCCAAAAAAAAAACACAGCTAAACTTAGACATTTAATTTTATATCCAGAGTGACATACTGAGCACCGGTGGAGATGCTCTAGTGGTTTTGAAACACTGATCATCATCACCTGTAAATTACAATATCTCAAAATCATTGCAAGAAATTGCTGTCAAAAGACAATACCTATTCACCCCAGGACATTTTGAAATCCAGAATATGATGAAACGCTGCCAAACTGGAATAGGATTGAACAGGGCCAAAGTTCAGCAACTAGTCTCTAACTGAAAGCCAAGTTGGAACTTCCATTTGTTTTCTAACTGTTCCACTGGTTCTTTCCCAGCATGCTGGGAACTTGGAAGGGCAGCAGGACTTGGACTTGTCTTCAACAAGTACAAGCTTGAGAAAATATGACTTTGTGAATTTTTGTCAAGTATGTAAAACCCAAGGCAACATGCTGGGATTATCATACTCCTTCCTTCCGGTGATCAGGGTACTAAAATTTTCTTCTTATGGCCTTTCATTGATCAGTACAAAATGTGGACAATCAGATACCCAACTAGCCACAATTTACAATAATGATCGTATTTTTTAATAGTTTGCAACAATTTTGACCTTTTTGAGTGAGTACCTATTTGCAACACTTTTGCTCTAATCTGTTGAAGCCCATGAGCTGAAGATGCAAGAAATGCTTTTGCTGCAGAGGCAATTGAACTGAACTGTAATCGAGAAGAAATTGTCAGGATTGTAAGAACAGAAAAAAAGTTGAGCTGCAAAAATACCATCAGAATTGAAATGAGTAACTGAATACAGGGCGGGTATCACTTTTTGGAAGGTGGGGGGCACAGGCAGGTGAGGGTCTGATAACCAGAGGGTATCTGTTGGTAATGTTCCAAGAACCACCCACCCTAGAATGTCGGTGAGTGGTTCTTGGAATTAGCAAAAGATACCCACTGGTTATCAGACTGGATGTATACCCCCTTACCTGTCGGTTCTCAAAAATTGTTGCAAGAGCCCATGAAATTTTGGTATTGAACCTTGAACTAGGACGGAAGCAGTGTTGGGTGGTTCTCACAATTAGCACTAGACACCCGCTGGTTATCAGCCTGGGTATATATACCCACTTACCTATTGTGTCTCAAAATGTCAAAGAACCGGCTTTGGTATATGACCATGGTTCTCAAAAAATATGAAAATGTCAAAGAACTGGTCATTCTTTATCAATTCTTTCATGCCTATTGTAAATTCTTTAAGGTTTGTGAAATAGCCAGAACTGACGGTTCTTTGATTATGGAATTATAATTAAAGAACCAGAATTGATGCTGCTTTCAAAATTCAAAGGACCACAAAAGACTAGCCTCAAGGTCTTGTTTTTTGGAGAGGGGGCGTGTAACGTGAAGGCCATTGTGGGTATGGACATGGACAGTATTCCCCACATGAAAACGGTTGAGCTACATATCACAAGGATGGGAGAGGGTCTACATAATGTCTCTCATTGACCCAGTTGCACATGCTCCTACAGTTGCTAACTTGCTAGGCTACTGCCCAGACTTTGACATATTATAATTTTGTATATCATTTTTTCACAATTAGAGCAACCTTTGTTTTTAATGATCTGTGGCCAGATTTCTACTATAATTGTTTTCTGTTGCATGATGTGCTAGTAGGACTTCTAGGATGTAAATTGTCATGAATGTTATTGGATGAAAAAGTCAGATCCAATTGATGTCGTTATTAGTATTTCAAATTTTCCTCTTGGAACCTTTAACTTCCAATGTCGAAATCTAGTATGTTCCCAAGGTCGTAAATTCTTCCAATGCAAATGGGCAAAATTAGTCTTTAGCTAAAAATTGGTTTGAATCACAAAAGTTTATAATCAATTCGACATTGGAAGCAACCAAATCCCTAAATGACTAAAACCTTGACTTGTTTTTTGTGATTCCTCATGTCAGCCTTAAAATGCTTGTCAATGTTGTAGACCTTAAGGAAACCATGGAAAAGCCAAACTCTTAATCAAATCCTCTATTGGATCCCCTAAGGAAGAAACAAAAGCTTCATGTAGGTGGCAATGGGAAGAAGGGCAAACATCCCAAGATAACATTAGAAAGTTTCAAGCATAATGGCTAGTGAAGTTGCCATGGGCAAAAGGTTTAGTGGTTGAGGATTGAATTATCCATAGTGTGCAATGTATGATGTGTTCCTTGATTGAAAACAAGGAAAACATTGCAGGGTGCAAGTGGGATACATTAACAAAGCATATTGGTTGTAGGATTGCGGTTCACGGTTTGCTATGACTTGGGGTGAAAAAAGGGGGGAAATACATTGTAAAGGACTATGCTCACTCTAAAAACATAAGATTGTGGGCCCAAAGGGATTCAGATTTTGTTTTGCAACAACTTGTCAACAAACCCTTGGAAGAAAGGAATTGAAAGATGGTAAATTTCGAGTCTTTGTTTCGCATTTTTATGCATGGTTGCCCCATGCTAGGATATGAAACAATTTATGAATTATTTGTCAACTCGAAAGTCTTTAATAATTTGACCATACAATGGCTTGATTTTGCTAGTTGGACTTTGTTAAATTTATGTACTAGCAAGTCCATAATGCCATTGTCTAAGCCATACAATATGTCTAGTTCTTAGCTTGCTCTTACAATGATGAAGTTACAACCATCAATAATGACTCTTGCATGTGTCCATGCATATGTGGTTGATGGCTAGATCAAATTATTAGTTTTGGTGTGAGTTGATTGAATTGTTAATGGATTAGGTTTTAACAAGCTCACTAAAGTGATTATGAACTCTATGATGGAAGGTGGGGGAGTTAAGCAAGGAAGAGCTATCCAAGAAACTTTTGTGCTATGAGGGAAATGGAGTGAATGTGTTCCAAGGGTCCAAAATTAAAGTGACAAAACAAATCAAAGATTTTTTAGCCCCATTCTTGATGGGTGTTCATTGAGTTATTGATTACACTAACCTAGTAGTCCAATCCTAAAAGGATTTGGAACTCATTGCTAGATTGGAGCCTTCATGTTAAATATGTATGGCTATTTCCATTATTCACCAAAAACAAATATGGAATTTCAGATATTTGTTTAGACTTTGAAAAGAAAGGGGAATAATATCCTCAAGAATGTGGAAAGGAGATGGATGTTCATGTTGGAGCCTCTAAAGAAAATCATGGTAAAATATTAGCCTTTGCTTATGTTGATGCAAGTTGATTACATTACACCCTACATGCCCAATGTGAATTCTTTTACATATGTTCTACAATTATGGATTTAAACCATGACGGTCTTTTGCTTTTACCTTTGTTTTGTAAATTCTTGTGTTGAACCATGATGTGCAAGTTCATTTCTTTAATTTTTGATGTCTAGAATGCACAAATGAACATAGTTGATACTCTTTTTTTAAACCTGAACTTTGCCAATGTTGAGTGACATTAATATTTTTAGGGTTTTTGTGATGTATGTGGCATGAAAATGATGGTGATGAACAAGTAAAGCTTCCTTTCATTTCTTTCTTGGAATTTCCAAATGCTAAAGATGAACCATCAAAGACGTTTACTTTCATTTTTTTCTTGGGATTTCCAAATGCTTGTAATAAACTAGTAGAACTTACTTTCATTTTTTCTTGGGATTTTTGGATGTTGGTGATGAACCAACATAGCTTCCTTGAAATTTTTCTTGTGATTTCCAACTTCTAGTGATGAACCAACACAACTTCCTTGAATTATTTTTTTGGGATATTTAAATTCTTGTGATGAACCAAGCAAAGTTTCCTTTCATTTTTATTTGCAATTGATGAATGATTATCATTGTCCTTTCATTTTTTCTTGAGATTTCTAAATTCAACTCATGAACCATGGTGGTTAAGGTTTATAGTTGGTTTTTTTGTTTGGTGTAAATTTGTTGGATGTTGAGGGTTGTGGAAGGCTTGCTAACAAAATTGGATGTGTGGTTTCATGAGCATGCAGTCACACATGCTATGGGGATTTATTATCCCCAATATTGGCTACAAGTAGACATAAAGGTGACATTTCCTCGACATTTAGAAATGCTAATTTTTTTGGTTGCAACCAACGTCCATATGGACTAGCCAAGGAGGTGAAATCTACCCCTATGGTTTTTGAGATTCTTTCAAATTGGCATTTGGATGTTCAACAAGGCATATTTAAATTAACCCAATGTGATTCAAGCCATGATAGAAATTGTGGCCCTTGCATTTGACAAGACCAACCCAGTCATTGTCAATCCTTTCATACATATGTGGCAAGTGATCCATGCATCACAATTGTTGTCCCATGCTTTTCTTGATTACTTAAAGGTGGTAGAGATTGTCATGGTTCACGCACTTGGATCTATTGAAAACAAACAATGTCTTAATTTTGTTGCTTTCTTGAAAAACAAAGTGCACAATTGTTTGAATAATCATTTGCACCAGGTTGTCTCTCTGAATGCACAAAAGTTTTTCTCACTTGGCACCTTCCATACAAGGCTACATATGAGATGTGGTCACATGTTCAATTAGCAAATGGCCAAGGCTGTTATGCTTGAATTTTGAATTTTGCTGGTTTTTTGTGCCCCCTTCTCAATTTCCTTGTTGAATAGCACTTCCTTCAATTCCATCAATTGGTTTCTATCAATTCCACACAAGTAGTACAACAATCTTCAGTACATGTATGTGACCATAACCATTCTCACTGACATGTCTCTCCCTCATTGGACCTCCACAGCCGCAGTTATATCACATATTAAGCTGCCAATATATCATTGTATGTGTGGATGAGAGAACTGATCAATATCCAGATAATTCTGTTATGCCTCTACATGCCAAGCAAGTCACCTAAGAATGTAAAGTACAGTGATTATGTTACGTAACGAGCTAGCTCAAACTGCCTGGTTATGAGGAATAGTCTTCAGTGCTAGCTAGTGCATGTCGACTCCTTTGGCCCTAAAAAGGTCGCCTCTGGCAGGATACCCAGCTCAGAGTTGTTGTCCTGATATAAGCAGGTCTACTGACAAATTATGATTGAAGCATACTCTGATTCTAGAAGCCCACATAAATCACAACTGCAGAAGGGATTGCAAGGATTGCAAGGGTGGTGTGAGCTTTTATGCAGCAGCTTCTAGAGCTGACTTCTGGTGCATAATCCTCATGCGCACTGGGGGAGCAAATTGTGAAGTAATCTAATTTGCCAGCATTGTCAACCAGCCGGGATGCGGGTGTCCACCCTGATGAGCAAGCATGAGAACCAAATTCCTTTCCAAGAGTTCCAACTACAAAAAATTCTTAGCAAATACTTAGGCTGGTGGTGGTACTTACTACTTACCCATTTGAAAATTTCCATCAAATTCAAATTGGAGGTCAGGACTCAGGTAGAGGGAGCACATTTTTTCAGACCTTGTAAAATCAAGGGTGATTGATCAATCCCCAAGGCATAATAAGGAGGGGACCAAAGCAATTTTGGCTGCCTTTCTTTTGTTTCCTTCTCTCGCTTGCAACCATCTGGGCCGGTTATCAATTTATTTTGAAATTTTATACCCATCAGTTATCACCACTCTCAAGCTAGTACCCATCAGTTGTCAATTAGCTCAGATTTTTTTTTTTGGTATTAACCGTTGATTATCAGTAAGGGGATCAGTTCTCAAATACCCACCTTGAGAACTGCCGGTTTTAATACCTAGGTAAGGTAGGCTATAGGGTTATTTTTTATTTTCATTTTTAAAAAAAAAATTATGCTTTTGTGTTTCCTACCCTGAACATGTTTAGGGTTTTAGGACTGAAGCTTACCTAGATGAAATTCCGACCATCTGGGTAAGTTATTAAAAATTGAAAATTCAATACCCAACTGGTAGGTTATTTACCGGTTTTTCAAAAGATATCAATAACCACTGACTGGTAACTTTTATTGATACCCACACCCACCCAGCACCTTGCTGGTAACCCAGGTCAAAACTCAATAACTCACCAACACAACTGGCATGAAGCTTAAATTATTGACATGACCCTTAGGGGTCACCCTCCAGGTCATAGGGTGACCCAGGGTGTACTGAACCCAACCTCCAGTCAGAACTCCAAGTCAGAGTTCATTGCTTTTGGCTCCTCATTTTAGCCAACAATTGCTCACATTACCTTAAAGTCCCCATAATTATTGGGGACAAGAAGCCCCAGTTTCACCCAGATAGGGATGAAAGAAACAGGGCGACAAAATGTTACAAAAGGAAATTAACATGGTGGTGCAAAACTAGTCGGTGCAAAAATTAGTTTCTCACCGTGTTATTTCCTTTTATATCTATTGCAACAAAATGGATCCTGGGTTCCAATTTTGTTGAAATTGGTGGAAAAACTAGTTTGGTCCCCTGTTATTATTAAGGTGTATAATTTTGGCCTGTTTCCTAAGGGAATCTTGGGTTCAAATTTTGTTGAAATTGGTGGAAAAACTAGTTTGG
>Ga0116227_10004700_pt1 | contig 29493 bp, 17 predicted proteins | sample S1TSphgellanicum_FD_89693 | JGI IMG/M metagenome (GOLD analysis project Ga0116227, IMG submission 89693) | Host-associated microbial communities from peat moss isolated from Minnesota, USA - S1T2_Fb - Sphagnum magellanicum MG | ecosystem: Host-associated > Plants > Peat moss > Unclassified... | reverse complement strand
GTTATGTGTAAGTGTTGTTTGAATGTGTGTTGTGTGTTGGTTGTTTTGGCGTGTACTGTGTCGTGGGTCGTGGGGGGGGGGGGGGAGGGGGAGAGGACACAAAAATTTCAACATGAAAAATTTGAAAAAAAAAATTACTTGACATTTATATCAAAAATTTCAAAAAATCCCCAAAAAACCCTTTGAGAAGGTGGCAGTTCATTTGCAAATATTACATCTTATTTTGCACCCAAAAAATTACAATGTTTAGAAACAATGTTTTTTTTTTCCCAATTTTCTATTATAAGGATGTTAGCAACAAACATCCCAAGGTGATTTAGGAGTAAATGGCAATCTCTTAATAGAATGTGTCAAGAAAATTTTTAAATGATTAAAATTTAGTTATTTATAATAGAAAATTGCATAAAAATGAAATACACTAGAGATGGCAACTAGTATCTTGTGATAGAATATTTTATTTAAAAATTTTATTATTAATGATGCAAATTTTGGTAGCCAACAAAAAAATTTGAATCTTGAGAACTCCCATCACTAATGGGTAGGTAGCTATTACTTATGGCCAATTTAGATAGAAACTTGTTAATGAAGGAGCTTGGCGATGAAATTATATGTACAAAGAAAGAAAAATATATTAACAATAAACTAAAGTTAGCAATTTAATAAATGGTACTTAGTGCATGAGTGACTTGTGACCCAAGAATAGTAAACAAAACAAGAATTGAACGAACAAAAACAAGTTGAAAATGAATTAAAAACCCCAGAGTTCACTCTCATAGGCTTTGGCTAGCTAATGCACTGCCTTCAACTAGATTAACATTGCGACAAGGAGCTAATGAAAACTATGAAAAAAAATCACCAATTGACAAGTTCAACAATTTCAATTGCCACAACATTTGCTTACACACCTCTAGACGAGCCACATCAAACACCCTTATATATTATTAAACTACTACTAAAATTATGAGGTCTATATATATATTTTTTTAATTTTAAAAAATAAAAGGGGCAAACTCTTCCTCCCTATAAGAAAAAAACATTTGGGAAGAAATAAAAATTTCTCAAACAAGAAAATAAGATGGAGGGAAAAAATACTAATATTTTTTTAAAAGTAAAATAATAAAAGACAACTTTTGTTCCTTTTATGCAAGAAAAAAAATCGTAAAAACTATGACCTATTAAAGAATTTAATCTACTCAAATTTGAAATCCTTCTATGTTTTTGCACATGCATTTGCAATTTTTAGTCTTGTGGTCAAAGCTACCCCAACTTGTATGTACCCAATATTTCTACAAGTTCCATGATAGATTTTATTAAAATATATGCCAAGTATAATACCATGTTATGAGTGAAAAAACATGTATTTTGGAAGCAAAAACTCCCCTTTGGCTTGTATGCCTTGTCCTTTAAATGATGTCCCTACACATGATATATAATTAATACAATTAATTACATTTTCATTTTAGATGAAATGTAATTTAAACTTATATCAAAAAAATTAAATACTTATTGGAAAGGAACCACATGATGTAACTAAATTTTGAATCATTTACATGTGTGGAAGATTTGAATAATTTTCAATGATCCCCATAATTGTGAAAGGGTTTTTCCAATTTTTCCCAAGCCTTGATTAGATTTGTGAAAGTTTTCCACTTCATCAACACATTTTGGGAAAAGTTGAACAATAAATTTTTTTAAAGTATTTGTTAAATTGGAAACAATAATTTCAATTCAACTACTATTGGTTTAACATCACCATCAACTTGATTTCCTCAATTATTGTGTGTGTACTTGTTTCATTTATTGTTGGAAAAGTTGCTTCAAAAGTATACAAAAAATCATCACAAGTGAATATAATTTCAAATGAATATACATGCTCGATTATTTTACTTGCAAAAATCTTGTGCCCATCTCCATCCAAACATTACTATTAGAAAATATTTTTTCAATTTGGATCTTTCAACATAACCACCATTTCGAAAAAACCATAAAGCTTTATCACCATACTTTGTTACTTCCTTTTCAAGAATAGCCTTATAACAAATGATTGCCACAACACCATCATCATCCATTAGAAGCAAAAAACCAAATTTTTTAACATTTTTACTAAGTTTTTCATCTTGGTCAAACCCTTTTCTAACATGTTTTAAATCCAACATCTTTTTTACCTTTATAACTATTTTGATACGCAATGGTATATCAAAACCAAGCTCCCTTTGCTTTTGTATGATTTTCATAGCATCTTGAATATGTAGGATTTCAATCGAAGAACAATTTGGACCAACATCTTTACACATTTTCAAATAGTTAAATGATTTTTTTCAAAGTATTTTTTAAAAAATAAAATCAATAGACCATTATTTTGGGAACAATCTAATAAAGAATTACCTTGATAAGTAATTGGAAAATCATACTTGTTGACATATTTCATCACATCATGTGTTTTTTGTTAATCCTTTTTGATGTAATGTGATTTTATCCTCTTCAATTGGTTATGATCAACTAGTTGCACGTGGCCATTACAACTAACTGAACATAATAAGCATATGAACATAACCACATGTGGCCCAATAGACAAACCATCTATTAATACACAAGAAATATTAATTAATTATGTACATAAACTTTGAAAATATTCAAATTTTGAATTGAATTAAAATAAATTCAATACTTTTTTTTTCTTTTGATGTATTGGAAAAATGTTTTATTATTAATAAATACAACCCCATATGCTAATAAGCATAGGCATTCAATCTTTTAATGAATATAAATTATTTTTCCACTATTAAATTAAACTAATTATAAATATGAAACTAATAACCTAAATGGCTATTATTTTACATTTTTATAATGTTATTATATTTAACTACATCTCCTTTGATGTATTGAAAAGATGTTTTATCGTTACGACATACAACCCCATATGTGAAAAACATAGGCATTTGATTTCTTAATAAATAGAACATCTTTCCAATGTTAGGTACAAAACATTATAAATAGGAAATTAATAACTTCAATGGTTATTAGTTTACATTTTTTGTAATGTCATTATACTTAACTACATTTTTAATGTGTGGGCATTATCACATTTTATACTCGTTAAAAAAACCCCAAATTTAATTAATAATAATAGTATTATAATATTATAATAATAATAAAATCCTTATTCACTAATAACATTGTCTTCTAGGAATCTATAAACTATTTGTTGTCCATTCAGTTTGTTGTGGTTGTTAGTTCCCATCTCCAATTGTTCACAGTTTGCCAATAGTTTTTTTCACCTACAACCACAATTTGCCAACATGTCAACAATTTTTCAAACCTATATTAATTATTCAATGTAGCACTAAATCAATTTTCAATTTCCAAAGGAAACTCAACATATTTGAAATGTGCCCTTGAATATTTACATTTTCCCTAGTGTGCTAGTTATAGCATACTATTTTGGCAAGCACAAAGTATAATATTTTTAAAAAGCACACAATTTTTAGGATTTAATATTATGAAAAAATATTTATTAAAATTTTGAAGAATTTTTAAAAATAATTTTGGAATATTTTAATCTCAAAATGAAAATTTTAAAATAAATTTATTATTTGGTAGCAAAACATTTTTAAAGTCCAAAAAACAATTCTTTCATAAACTTGACACTTTTTTCCACTTGTAGGACCAAAGAGTCTACATATGGCAAAGTTAGCTTTTATTTCCCTATTTTTCTAACAATGTTTTTCAAAACATTCCTAGAAAAAAATCCATAAGTTGAGAAGGTGGCAAACAAGGTTTTTTTTTCCAAAATCCTTTGGTCACTACTATACTAGCTAAAATCCTAGGGATTAATTCACATTAGATGGCAATTGTCTTTGATGGACATTAGGTTATTTAAAAAATCTTGCCTAGTTATAGAGACTTCTAGTAATGCACTATTTAAATTTGGCGAATTTTTTGAAAAGTTTCTAATAAATCTTTTGTTGAAATCACATGCCCATTTTTTTGGTCACCACTTGGTGGAATTCCACCCAAAAAAAATCACTAACTGTGACCTTCTTATGACTGTGTGAAATAAATTTTCACCACAAGTACAATGTTTTTTTCTAGGCAAAATATTGTTGGAGTGTTTTAATTTCGAAATTTAAATTTCAAAATAATTTTTCTATTGGATAACAGTTTTTTTATTTCAATTTTATGAGGTAGCATCAAATGTGAGCATTGAAGAAGGATTTAACAATAAATAATGACTTCTTGTAAAGGTTATTAAAAAAAATTGTTATAAAATTGGTTATCTATAACAATTAACAATAAAAATGGCAAGACGTTAAACACCCCAATCAAACTATATTTGGTCCATTTCTTGGGCAAAGCAACATTGTGCAAACCATGTGATTCTACCACAAGATTCAATTGGATTGTTACAAAACCCAAAAAAAAGAATTGTTAGTCAATGCCAAAATCTTTACTGCCAACTTGGGAGGTAAGTTCAGAGACATTTGCTATATAAACCCAACATTATTGCATTTTTGGCAAAAACAAATTCGGAAGATGAAAAAAAATTTGACAAAATATTCCTTCCCTTCTAAAAATATTCTTTGCAATGATGAAAATTTTCACGAAAAAAAAATTATTGTTTAGTAAACATCGTGTAATTGTTGGTTCATTAGTACTAAAAAAAAAACTTTGGCTATAGTTTGGGAAGCTAACTACTACTTTGATGGTATAATAAATTGGAGTTTTCCAATGTGAAAATTGTCATAAAAAGGGACTCACCTCAATTTAACATGAAATGCATGTTTGTTACATTGTGATCCCTTGCATGAGTCACCAAGAAGTTAACCACTTCCTACATTGAATTGTCATATTTTGCACATTGTAGTAGTAATATTATAATATCATGACAGGCACACTTTATTTTTATTTTTTTAAATGCCAAAGTCTTTGGAAATTAATGTCCAAAAAGAAAACTTCTATGAAAAAAATGAAAAATGTTTTAAAATATTTATTGGAATATTTTAATTGAACATTATTTGAATACTAATTGAACCTTTATTGAACATTTTTGCTTCATCTACTACTTGTAACAAATTATTTCTACAACTTGAAATACAGCTTGGAGGCTTGCTAGTTATTTGAAGATTATTGTTTCATCTATATGACTACTAATTACTACTTGTGAGAGATTGTTTTTACAACATGTGATGAGGAAAAACACAAGGTAACAAAATGATTGTTCACTAATGAACAACAAATAGGTTGACTGAAATATTCTATAGGATGTAGATTTTTTTTCTTTCAACTACAAGATCAAAAATCATAATAGGAATTTCCCCTTGGCTTGGATGTTTATGGGTTAGTTGCAATTGAAGTTTTGATTGGCACCAACACATTAATAATAACATCATCCTCGGTTCAGTTGTTTGTGAATGAGTACAAAAGAAGTTTCTCTCAGTGTCATCATATCATTTGTAAAATCGTTGAATTAGTTATCTGTGGGTAGTTGCAATTATTATTATTTTTGACACCACCTTCACATTGTTTGTAATATCATTAGCTCAACTATTTGTGGGTAGTTGTAGTAGAAGTTTTTAGAACTCTAGCAACAACACTACTTTCTTTTATGTGTTCCATTAGATGTTTTTCATCACGCATGCACCATGGTGTGAATAGTACTTGCCATCAAACTTTTTATTATAAATCGAATAGGTGCCTAAATGTGCATAACTAGGTACCTATTGTGTTATATAACTCTATGTGTAAATAACACTTACAAGTTGGCTATTAGATGCTTCACATAAGATAAACTTCACATGGCCTGGGAAATTAATTAATTGAATTAAAAAAATCGGACCTACAAGTGCTAAATCAAGTAAACCCATTGGGTGAAGGAAATAAACAAATAAAATCTTTCAAGCCTACATAGAATCTTATTTTGATGAGCATTGAAAAAAGAAAAGTGAAAACCCCCTTTCTTAACATTTCCATTGGTTCATTAAATTTTTCACAAACCAAACAAATTAGAAGGTGTGTGTTTTTTTTGTTTTCTTTTTTTGAAATTTTGCCAAGTGGCAACAAAAAAAAAAAGAGGTTTGACGCTTCAACAAAGGATTTTTTTAGAAAATTTCCAAAAACTTGGTAAGATTATTAGGAAGAAAAGGGTAGAAGTCACCATATTTAGAAATTGGATTGTTGGAAGTCGGTAGAATTAGGCAAGATTTGAAAAAAAAACACCTCCGACCCCAGAAGGATGGTTACCATTTAGTGTGAAAGGATGTTGGTTAAAGGATCCTCACCAATGCAACGACCTAAGGAATTTGAAAGGAAAAGGAAAAAAAATAAATTGTGTATGGGTGTTTCTTTAGCAATACAACCATTGACCCTAATGTTATTTTTGTAATAGACTATCCACTTGTACACATGCTTTGGTGTTTATGTTCCTTCCTTCCATAAGGACAATTGGGAATTATCTATCAACTTTTAGGTCCTAAGATCTTGTTTGGGATTTAAAATAAGGACAAAGCAATGTGACCTAAACGAGTTGTCCAAACATCTCTATCTATTTTACCAAGGCATAAAAGGCCATGGTTGTTCCATAAACTATTTGAGGTTTTTGAAATTTGTGTACCTTTAACCCATCTACCAACTTATAGGTCCAAAAATCTCATCATCTAGTGGGTTGGGACAGAAAAGCCTAGGTACATGGAAAGGAAAGGACACATAGGCGGGTTGTTGATCCGGTTTTTATTATCATAAATAAACTATCTTTTAATATATTCTTGTTTTAAAATAAGGCCTTTTATAAAGGGCAGCTATCATTCGTTACTAATTAGGACCTAACTAGTTGGTAGTTAAAATAAAACACCTGACATGGGAGTGCATATATATTTTTTGTCGTTTCCCAAGTTGTGTTCGTTGGAGATTTCATCCATTATTCCTCATCCATTAGACATGGACTTATCGTCGTGTCTAAAACAACCCTTTATTTTGGAGGCTGTTGTTGCACCCTTTGAGACCTTTTTACCCTACATAAGAAAAAAAAGAAAAAAAAAAAAATCTCCCACCCCGCCCACCTCCCCCAAATTAAAAAATAAAAATAAATCATCTTACACTTCCATGGGCCATTATAAGATGTGATGTTTGGTCGAGCCCAAGTGTGAACTAACTAGGTAAACTTTTTTTTTGTGTAAACTGATTGAATTTTTTTCTAATAAACCATTTTTTCAAAAATTCAATAGTCTCTTGCAGTTAATTTAAGTCAAGAATTTTGTTTTTTGAACCGCTTTCGTTAGAATCCCATTTGTTTTATTGTGAGTGTTTTTTTTTTCCCCTTTTTGGGAACATTTGGGGGGAACAAATCCCTTAAATTCAAAAAACCTTACAGATTCCCCAATTTTACAGCCTTCTACAAAATGGGGGGAGGCGGGGGGGAGGGGGCTTGTTGTACATGGGTGTTCACATCATTGTAGCATCAAAAAGGATTTTGATAATTGATTTTCAATACCCCTTCTAAGTTAAATGAATTTGATGTTCTAATATATGTATGTCGACATGGGCATCTACCTTCATTTTATCCACTTATAAATAATTAATTATCTATTGGGAAATGGAAATTTTCAAATTATGTTTCCAACTATGTGTAAGGTCAAACCTAATGGTGGAAAATTTTATTTTTTTGTTATAAGCCAAACCATGGTTAAATGTTATAATTCAAGTGTGTAATTAAAATTTAACATATGACCAAAGGAAGGCCCAAACCTTGGCCATGAAAAATGGCAATTCTTTGATGGGTTTGAAATATTTAGAAATTGGTAAGTTCCTTTTCAATAATTTAATTCTTATAAAATTTAGTGATTTATTAATTATTATTTTCAATAATTTATTTATTGCAAATTTTTATAATTGTATTATCATGATTTTTGGTAGTTTAAATTTCAATAATCTATTGCAATTTCTATGATTAAATTATTGTAATTCAAAGTAGTTTAATTATTTTAAGTTTCAACAGTTAAATAACAAAAATAATTTAGAAACTTAAATTTTCATTAATTTAATTAGTTAAGTTATGAGTAATTTAATTACTGCAAGTTTCAATAATTAAATAACAAAAAATCAGTAATTTAATTACTTAAAAACTCATTAGTTTCATTAGTTAAGTCTTGGGTAATTTCATTCCTGTGATTTTCAGAATTTTAATTATTGAATTTTTCAAAAATTTAATTACTGAAAATTTCAATAATTTAATAGCAACAGATGTGGATGCACAACATTTGGCACAAAACACAACAATTCTAATTCTATAAAAAGCACATATTTTGGAAAGGTTTTTAGCCAACCTAATTAAATCCACATAATCGTAACTTCTTCATTATGGATTTTCTTTTCTAATTCCTTTGCTTTTGTGGTCCATTTGAAATGGTAATCCCTCCTCTATAACATTCATTTGTGCATCATCATACGTAAATGTTCTTGGGTAATTTGCATATCCCCACTTTGGAATGTTGGGATTGTAATTATCTTCCACATCCAAGTCCTCTATTGATTCATGATATTAGAGTGATGTTAATTGGTCCACAAATGGTAAGTATGTGCACATGTTATAATCACTCCTTCGACTATTCATAGATTTTGGACTTGAAAAATTTATAAGGTTCATTAGTAATAATTCGTCCTTTGGATTTCTCTATTCTCAATGTTCTTAAACAACATATGGTGCTTGGAAATACATCCCCTTCTATTGGATACACATCAAGTCTGATCCCCTTCATTAGAGATTGCCTTCTATAACCAAGGTTTTTTTACAGACCTTTAATCCACACTTCTTTTTGCGTTCCAGCTCCGATTAAAAACATTTGATGTCTTGTAGGTCATTATTCTGTTCACAAACTTTTTGGTTCCAAAATTGTACCCCCTATTTGATGTTTCATACCTTGTTCTACATCTCAATTTTCTTCAAGATTTGAACTTGTGTTTTGACGCCTAGCTTCTCAATCCATCTACCATTGCAAATTTCAAATCACCATCCAATTCATATTGTTTTATTAATCTTTGATTTCCTTTGACTTTTGGTATACTTTCCAATTTAAATCTTTATAGCCTTTACCACTTAGACCTTTGTCTTTGTGCCAAAAAAATTAGAAATCAATATCAACAAAAATAATTAATCCTCTTTCAAATTTTGACATCTATATAAAACAACGTTCTTAATAAATCCAAACTGGTCACAATATTATTATTTTTTCTTCAAAAAAAGAAAAAAAGAAAAAGAAATTATCTCCAAGATGGTCATCAAATGGTAGGCACAAATTCTATTCAAATTTGTTCTTTGCCTACTAACAAAACAATACAAATTATACTCTCAATAATACTTACAACACATACAATATGTGGTGTTACTCATTCTAATTCCTTTATAGATTGTATTCACACTTTTTTTTTCATTACAATTATTGTTTTCTTATTTCTCAAATTTTGTATTATCTCTAATAATCAAAATATGTGATTACGATTTCATAATTCATTTAGAAAACACAATAGTTTCAAAGTATACTCAATGTTTCATCATCAATATTTTATTACTTTTTAAATTCTTAATTGAACATATCAAACATATGCAGTATAAAGTGTAGAAATCCAAGATGAAAAATAGGAAAATTTGTGGTTCACAACCTAACAAAACTTTAAACTACATATTATGTCTCTATTTTATCCTCCAACAATTTTTTATCTCTGTGTGTAAAACAAAACAATCTCTCAACCTCCATCAAATTCCAAAACTACGTCTTAAGTCTTTTCCCTCCAAAAGTAATTTGAAAATCAAACTAATGAAATGTCTTAATCCTATTCAACTAATCAAGCATCTTCGTCCTGCCTTGTTGAATCTTTGTCATTCACCTAGTAACAATGATGTCATTGTTGAAGTTTCTTTATAGATGTGAGAGCATTGAGTGCAAAATGTAAAGAATGAACATCAATGCGTGTGTTTTTGCAATCGAACTAGAGTAATTTAGTGTGTATTTGTATGCTTTGAATGATTATGAATTTTTTCTTTGAATCATTAACAAGGAGTAACACTTTTTGGAGGTTCTGAAAACTTCAAGTAACAAAAAGTTTTGAGCATTTTCATTTCTGCAATCCAGTTTGAGCAATCTAGTGTGCATTGTGTATTTGTTGTATGTTTTGAAAGACTTAGAGTTTTGCTTTGCATCGTTGACGAATAACATTATTTTCAGGAGCTTTTGAGAACTTCAAGTGATGAAATTTTTTGAGCATTCTCATTTCAGGTGATTTCTATGAACTTTCATGTGTTTGGTGCTAATGTTAACTTATAACTCCTGGTTTTGCTTTTCGATTGCTTAATTAGCTATAGTCGAATCCTATGTTGGTTTTTTTTTTTCCTGTGTTTGTGCTCTAATCATTTGTAGATTTTTCAAGAGCATCGAGTCGCCAATGATTATTTTATTTATTCTTGTGTTTGCCTTTTGGTCATTTGCAAGTTTTTTAAGAATGTTGAACCTCTAATGTTCTTTTTTTTCTTCTTGTGTTTATTCTTTGGCCATTTGCATGTTTTTCAAAAGCATCAAGGTAATTGACTTGTTACCTTTTGGTTTTGCTTTTCATGTGAAGTCAAAATTTGGAGAATGTGCTAAGTGATTACAACTATGAGGTAGGTAGTAGGCAAATTGTAAGATGGTAGGCAAGAGGTAGGTAAATAGGTAGGTAGGTGGGGTGTGGGTAGGTGAGTAGGTAGCTTTGGGTTTTGCGACACAACACATTTTGGGTTTTGCAACTAACCTTTACAACTACATACTAATAAAAAAGGATATATGTGACTAGTGACTAGTGAGTTGTTAAACCCATGTCATTTCACCCATTTAGTTGCAAAGGACATTCAGTTGCAAAGCCCATTCATTTTAATGATTAAGATTTGAAAGTTTTATTATAATAATGAAATTCCATGTCATCATTAACTTTGGTATGATGCGTAAAGTGCATGCCATCTTAACTTAGTCATTATATTTGATTAAGTGTTACAAAAGATGCCTTGATGGATGGATGACATGTGTCAAAAATCTACAAACATGTTATGAATCATTGCACATGACCAAAAATCAACCTAGCTTAACCTAGATAGGCTAGCTATCTATGTTAGGTAACCTGAGCTACTTAACTTAGGCCAAGCGGCCTAGATTAAACACAAACGTCAAATTCCTAGCCCAAAAAACTTAGATTAAGTTACTTAACCTAAGCAAAGTGGCCTAGGTATCATAAGTTGTAAAAATGAAAATTTGAACCCCTCACCTTCACTTTGGGGTTCAAGTCCTCATCCATTGCACTACCACATTTTTATATGAATTATATTTAACATAAAGTTATAAAGCTCAAAATTTTTAACCTTTGGCTGCCCTAAGTTGACCTAAGTCAACCTATCTACTACCTACCAACCTAGCCTAGATAGGTAGACCTCCCTAAGTTGACATAATATGAACTAGTTTCATTACAACAAAAGGTGTCCCTGTACGTCAAGTGATTTCACTAGATTTTGAGTGAATTAATTAGTTGTAATGAATGGGGACTAGTGAAGAAGTAGTGAATTCATTGGTCTAATGAATGGGGACTAGTGAAAAAGTAGTGAATTCACTGGTCTAATGAATGGGGACTAGTGAACTACACCCACATTTTGTAGTAGTGTTTATCAACCTATACTACTTATTAACCTAGCCTAGGTTAACCTAAGCATTTTTAACCATAAAAAAAACCTAGGATAATTATGTCACATTTAATTGCATCTAGTTGCACTTAACTTTAAGTGGTTACAAACTTGATAAAATATTTTTTAATGAGGCTACCTAGGTTGACTTGGCAAAAAACTTAAAGTTAGGAATGTAGGGAAGCCTACCTAGGTTAACTTATTAATAGGGTGACCTATTCTAGGTATATATTTAAACATATTATATGTGTTTTATTTTTTATGTCTAATTAAATAACTTTAAAATAACCTATATTACGAAGTAGGTTTTTACTAAGTAGCCTACATACATAGGTTAACTTAATAGGTATGTTAACCTAAACTAGTGTATTAAGTAGTTAAAAAGTTAAGGAATTATGTGTCGCCTTTTTTAATTGTTTAGTACACATACACATGCATGTGAATTCATGACTTCAAAAACCTAACTCATGGCACACAAAAAATTATGGCATGCCATGACAATTATTGGTGTTATAAATTCAAGATACAAAAAAACTTATGGTGTCATGAACGATCATGGATTGCCATGAAAATTTGTGACACCTTGTTGCCAAATGACATGTCATGTCATCATCACATGGAAGACCAAGTTGTTATTAATCACAAAAGACAACAATATTTTCAACTAGCTAATAAATGAGATTAATTCATCAAATCAATAATACAATTCATGATGTGAGTGTCACAAGTCATGAGGTGTTGTGACTACTAATCAACTCTATTGCCGTGTGGCATGTCGTATCAGCACCACACGATCATAAGTTGTTATTTTTCACCAAAAGTTGCAAAAATCAATGGAATTTTATTATTACCTATTTTTGGATAACTAAAAATACATTTTTGAAAATTTGAAAATTGTGTAAAAACTATCAAGTCATGATATCCACTATAGTCACAAAACCATAATGCCATGTGGCACCATAATGTCCTTTACAACTACACAGTCATTAACATGAACTTCTAGTTATAATTATAGGTAAAAAAAGACAACAATTGTTTTATTAACTGGTTGTAAAACCCAAGATGTGTTTTGTAGGTAAATGGGTGGGTAAGTGGGTAGGTAGGTGGGTGGATGGGTAGGTAAGCAAATAGGTAGGTATTTAACATGACCCATATCATTATAAATTAATCATTTGTAGTCAATTTTTAGCTAGTTCTTTGTATTCTAATCATTTCATAGTCATTTTTAATTGTTATATCAATATTATCCATGTCACTACATAATAATCATTATTCAATCATACACTTGCCATGTTGTTCAAAATATAGTCATTTAATAATCACATTGAAAAGCCATGTCATCATTGTCCATGTCATTTTAAATCATGGTCATTTTATATTTATAATATAAGTGATAGCTAAAAGTTCATTTCATTTTGTTCTTTGTCATGGATGTTTTATGGATGAAAAAATTTATGAACTAATGATTTCATTATTACCCACTACTACAAAAACATGTTATTTTGATTAGAGAATTCAACCAAGAAGGACCCCGTTTGGATAGGCATAAAAAAGACCATCATGTCAATTTGGATTTGTCCTACATGACAAGGGTGGTCACTACTAGAAATATTGTCATTTGCAACCAAAGTTTTTGCAACTACGTGCAACTATTTGTCACATGCAATTACAATTAGTTGTCTTGACAACTATAATTCAAATATCAACGATGTTTGGTTGTCCCTGCAACATCTTGTGACTTCCGCCATTTTCATCCATCCAAACACTATATTTCTACTTTTACTTATCTATACACATGGGTTCAAGTATGTGCCTAGTTGTTTTAATGACCGTTATAGCTATAATTATTAGGATGGTTGGTATACGTGGGCATTTAATTTTTGGGTCCACCTTTTAAATTGAAAAATGATTTGGGCATTTTAGGGTTCCCACCTTTAAATTTATAATGCCTCCTTCGAATGGGCTCTCACACATCCCAAATGCCCGCGAATAGGTTGATGAAAACCTTCACGTTATATAAAGATTGAGCATGGAAGAAGTTCAATCCACCTTGATTGATCAATAGTTCTAACATAACGACAACTAGCACTTGTATGGCAATGCATAGACACCCAACGTTTGATGAAGAAACGTTTTGGCACAATGTTGGTAGCATGCCAATTGTCATAAAAGAATAATCCACTTTATGGCAAGAAACATTACCTATTAGAATTGCACATAATACTTTTAAGGGGGAGACTCTCTACCTGATAAAATGGTCTTCAACATAAAGAACATTATTGGGTCTTGAGCACCTTGTTTATCGATTGCATTCAAGATTTTCGTTTTGCCAAGCTACATTTATTTCCTAGTTGGGTGAAGAAACCCACATTTGTTTAGTTTAGTGGGGAAGTTTAGTTAAAAGGTAGTTATCTAAGAGAGGGTCTACATGGAGCACTGCACATGTGGCTCTAAGGTTGTTCTAGTGCTACTACATTTGCTTGGACAAGAACTACTGAAAACGTTCAAATCGCCAATTTGAGTCGATTGTATGGGGCAACCACATTTTAAAATTTGATGAATTCGCCTGCTAAGCCTTATGCAATAGCCAATGCTATTAAGCTAATCAGATTAAGCCTTTCTGAAAAGTTTTCAAACAAGGTCATGATTGGTTCAACCTAGATTTCACCCTTAATGCCCATGTGGAATTAGCTTTTCATCATCCAATCCTGACAAGTTTATAGCCAAGGTTGTGGTAAGTCATGTGCCTTGATTTGGATGGTGTTTTGATCACAAGTCCGTGACTCAAATTCTTCACCATCATCTACTGTGTGACCATGACATGTGATTATGAACTCAGCCATTGCATTTTGCAACTAGTTTTGTGCACAAGATGTTTTATCTTCTGCAACTAATTTTACATGTTCGCAACATGTCATTATGAACTTGATCACCACATTTTGCAACTAGTTTTGTGCACCGGTATCTTTTGTGTTCTACAATTATATTTGCGCACCAATATCTTTTATGTTCTATAACTAGTTTTGCATACTAATATCTTCGACATTACCTTTTGGAGGTAATCAAATACTAATCTTGAGTATTTCAAACTACATTCAAGACTAAAAGGTAAGCTTTTATCCCTTGCCATGAAATTGGGTTATTTGTTGGGAAGTGGGTTTAATTTCAAATAATCCATTGATGTTCACTATTGTTCGGCGCAAGTGTACATGGATGACTTACCTTTTGAATTCTTGCTTATGTGAACCATATGTGATGTTGCAAGGTTCATCAACATTTAAAACCAATTGAGTCCTCACATGCATACATGTTTGGTGGGCTAGGTCCAAGGTTTTATAATTGCACTCTATCATCTATCCCCACTATAGTAGCCACGGTGGATAACAAGCCTTTTCAATAGTCATGATAGTCAATGTCATGTCCTATAATTTGAAAATAATTTGTGGTTTCCCATGTAATGGAGACATGCTTTTACATATAATAAAAACCTTCTGCTTCCTTGCTCCTATTGGAATGTAACCATCTACAAGTTTGCAAATCAAACATTCATAAGTTTAATTTGTGATGTAGAACAATAGGGAGATCCCAAGAGGCATGTAACATATTTCCATATGCCACATACTTTACAAACATAAGAAGGTGAGATGTGATTGTCATCTTTAGTAGAATTGTCAATGGTATGTGAACAAAATTGCATAAGAAACACAAGTACTATTTTTCAACCTAAAATCATGTGTGTAAACCTTAAACAATCATTCCATGTTGTATTAATGCATGTTGACATCTAGATCTTATGATTTGTCATGTGGTATCTATGCTTGGATCATGTGGAATTTGTGCTTGGAAGTTTAATATGATCCAACTTGCAATTTTCAAAAAAAAATTGTCTTTGTGAGTTGAGTTGCCCAATGTGAGTTTTCTAAAGCATTACATTTCATCTCATTGAGATTACAAAAAAAAGAAATTATGTGTTGAAACATAATGAATGTCCATTTCTAACAATTCTTAGGCAATGGTCTTCTAAAACCAATAAGGATTATAAGGAGCATCCGGTGCATTCATTGTTCAAAGGTTTTGCACCATTATGAAACTCTTCAAAAAGTAGTAAAAATGTTATTAGTCTTCATAATGCAATTAGGCACATTAATGAGGAGCAACCTTTGCTAGTCATTTGCCACTTGAGCTTCCCTAACTCATTCAAGTGTTAGAGCTTCCTTGTTTCTTATACTCTTGTATTGGTTCCTCAATAGTTTCAGCTTTTGCCCGTAGCTCTTGAGCTTTTTACTTTATTGCTTCAAGATGATTAGCCATTGCCTCCATTTCAATCTTTAGCTTGGGCCTTTCTATTTTCCACTTGCACAAGTTCATCCTTCAACATTTTCAAATATTAAAAAATTTGACTTATTGGCCCTTAGTATCCCTTCTTTGTTCCTATTCTAGCCTACAAAAACCACACTTTAGTGAGATGCTTCATTTGACACATAATATTGCCATAATATGAAAACAAACTCATGAATAAGGGTTGTATTGCTATACTAGTTTTTCAACTTGGAAATTTGGTTATTGAGTCTTAGTCTTTGCTCTGCCATTCCTTGGGCACCACACAACTCCTTATTTTCATACTCCCTAATGCTTGCAAAACCAACTGATGCACTGAATTGGTCAAAAGCACCAATCATTGATATGTTGATCGTTGATATGACTCTTTAGGTTTTTTGCCTCCATCTACTTTTTCGTTATCACCTCATGTGATAATTAATTGTATTAAATGACGAGCATAGGCCATGCACCACTATGGACATAACAACAACAATAGAAAATGAAGAGGAAAGTAGTCAACGACACAAAGGCATCCAAATAACCTAAGAAAAGGCCTACATATCTTTGTATGTTGAAGAGTTCACTCAAGCATTCATCCCTAGTTTATAAATAGAGTAGCATGCACCCCAATCAATAATATAGAATTTCTAATGAAAATAATTTTTGTCCTAGGTGATATTCCCACAAAATAAACATGAAACATCTATAACATCAACCTAAATTTTGACACATGGCCTAGCTAATGGTATAGAAAAAATCTCAAGGATCTATGTCCACATACTTTGCAAATTATTCACAGCATTCCTTAGATCACACCATTCAAGACCAAAAAATAGACAAATGAAGCAAGTAAATTAATGTCCACTAAAAGTTCAAAAAGCCAATGAAATGAATAGGAGAGGACTACTAAACCCTATATTCTAAGTCATTATTTAACAACACTACAAAAATAGTGTATATCAATTAATAACTATAAGAGCAAGACCTTAACCAAAGGGAGAAGCCATAAAACATTAACAAGGATGAAGAAAAACCTTGTCCATTTTAGGCTTGAGTTGGTTTATTTAGCCATGGATGGTTCAATGCTTTTGTGTAAGTTTTGCAAGCTTGTCTTTAATGTCATTCTGCAGTGAGAAAAAAAGTTGTCATCAATCTAAAACTCTTAGCCATCATTTGTTTAAGATGCAAATTAAAACAAGTCCCAAACTTGTTCAATAACTATGAATTGAATCTTTTTCTCCAAGCCACTTATCTTTGCCATTACCTTAGATTCCTTGTTTTGCATGTCGTGTTGTGATCCAAGCTCAACCATCTCGCCTCAAATAGCTCTTTGTTCATCTTGAATGTTGTAAAAGACATATATCACAAAATTTACTTCTCAAGCCATTCATTCTCAACACTCACAACTGCAAACCAAGACCTTCCAACTTCATGTATGAGTGGCCCCAACTTACTTTAAATTTGAAAGCCTCTAATTCCTTTTGCACCGAATGCATAATGTCAACTAGTTGAAAAGTAGTAATTAGAATTGTTGACCCTCCATTGCTTGGTCATCCCATTTCTGTGACCTTGTTTCCATGCCCCCACTAACACCTATAGTCATTGTTCTTGATTTTGATGCAAGGTCTCCATCATGTGTCACAATTGTTATAGTCCACATAATTCAAGATATCACTATTTGTGAATCTTTGATGGAATGTCAACCATGGTACAAGTGAAATTCAAGGTATCATTGTTTGCCAAAATTGTGATAGAAATCACACCATAACACTATGGTGCCAATTTTGGTAAAAAGATAAATGTTTTTTACCTTTGTCACGATCACTATCCCATGCAAACACCTCAGCTTCATCCAGACGTTCACATACCAATGTGTTTCCAACAGCAAGAAGTAAAGCCCTCTCAAAATATGGTCCAATTGTGTGCAAGTTAAGGAGAAGACCAACTCTTTGAGACTTGGGTAGAACACATAGATCAAATTATTGAATGAGCACCCAAAATAGAAGGCATCAAACTAGACTAAAACATTCCATCTCAAGACAACTTGAATCATTATGGAAAACCTATTAAACACATCCCATGCATACATAATACACCTATCAATCAATGCATAATATGCTAAAGAATGTATATCCAAATTTGAGGTAAATAGAAAAAAAAACATGTAGTAGACCCCACGTAAAATAAATTCAACTTGGATGTAATGTTAGGATATTGAATCACATCAAAGACAAGCTTTGTAGTGCCTAGTGTTCTCAACTTTCTTGAATTGGCTTCACACAAATTGTTTGTAAAGGTATTAATGTCTAAGGAGGCAATTGTTGCTCCTTCAAATACTAAGGACCCATAATCACAACATTCAAACATTAGAACATTTGTGATGCAACCACCATGTGAGAAACAATAAATATCCAAAGCACAAGTGACTCAAGGACCTCCACCTTCAAAGTAATTCATAATTGTTTTATTTTAAATTAGTTACTTAAGTGTAAGCCATCATAAAATTATTCCTTCACTCAAAGAAAAATTGTCCTTTGTAACTAGTCATTTGTGATTGTAATAGTTGCAAACAACTATCATTTACGCCCATTATAGTTATAATTAACAATTTTAGTCGCAAATGATAAGTTTTTTTTCTAATGGTTCTTGTCTTGTTTCTCATAAGTAACTACAATTTAAATTGTTGTACATGTGGTAATTATAATTTACTTTGACTAGCCCAATAAAAAAACAAATGGAAAGAAAAAAATATGTTGACAAAAAACCTTATGAGGTTGTTGAGTTGGGTTTATGTAGATCAAATTGCACACACAAACATGCATATTATGGGCAACAAGATCTTGCTAATGGTTGCTAAAACTAATCTAAACTATTTTTCAAATCCTATCACCATTTGCTGCACAAGGATTTGTGGCAAGACAAGGTGAATACCATCAATATCAAGAAAAAAATTCATGAGCTTAACATTTTTGACACCAAGCTATGTATTTCAACTAAGCTTAAGTAGAAGTCAAGGCTCTATCACAAACAAACCTCACACACACGACTACATAGACATCATGTATTTCATAAATCCAATTATCGATCAATCTTATGAAAACATTTTGGAAAATTCAAGCAAGACTAAAAAGATTTGGTGAGAAACTAGAACCAAAAGCCAATGCTAGTCAATTAGGATCATTTCAATGAAATGGCTTGAACATATCAAAAGTCAATCTTTCCTATAGCCCAAGGCATGGATCCACAACTATATTCCACCTACTTTGCATTCTAGAATTAGGTAATATCTAAAGCCAAAAAGTTCAGTATATGTCAAACCATTGCACACAATCTTCCATTATTCACCTTTATAATACTTTGCCATTTCATGAATTGTCAGGTGTGGTCTTGCCCTCCATTCCTCCATCTTTTCATGTTCCTCCCAAACCATACATTTGCCCTTTCCCAATGGCACAATCCCTCCATGGGACCTCATTATCTCTAGGCCCATAATCCTTGCACATTTCATGCACCAAAGGCATGCATTTCATACCTATATTATGAAATCCTAATTTTTCCTAGCATTTAAGGTTGCAATTGATAAGATCTCCTTCTTTAAAGGGGCAAACAAACAATCATATGCTAGAACTAAAGACAATTCCCATATAATCAATGGTTAGAAGCAAAAAAAACTATAAATTAATGAACAACATTTGACTAGAAACCATGTGAGGAATGGGAAGATAACACCTTGAGTTCAAATGTGTGATGCTAAGTTATCTAAGCATGCCCAAGACTGACATCTGCATTGGATGTCATACCTACTTGGATTCCAATCTTTTGGGGCCAAAATGAACTCTTCCCAAACTCTCAAAAAGTTCTACTACCATATTTGTTTACACATTGGTCACGCAGACCTTGACAATTGAATTTACAAACATCAAATTTGCACCCACCATGTTTACATATAGAACCGTTGGTTGTGCTTGTCCAGATCCTACATAGACATTGGTTACAATAACTTGTCTACCAACTGACTTCTTACCAATGTCTACCCACATGAACATAATTTTTTTACATGTTCATATTTAAAAGTCCAAAGGTAATCTTTCTAATTTGATGCATTTCTAATCTTTGTTTTGAGGGTACATACATTGAAGGGCACCCCTCAACGATTAAGGCATGTTATGGGCCAAAAGACAACTCAAAAAACTAGGAATTTTTTTTTATTGATAATGGTAAAAAATGAACATACTAGTTCTATGACCAGATATGATACTCTATTACAAGCTAAGACAAGCAAAATGAATGAATGTTGGTAGGTTATTTCATCACAAACATGATACAAAAACATAAACTCATATCCTCATACATCTTCATAAGGTGTGAAAACTTCTTCATACTCATGATTAAAGTCAACTTGAATACAATTCAAAGATGATCCAATATTATATATGAAGTTAACAATGTTCTTAACATCACATCAATGTACACAAAAAAAGATCAAGGATGCCCTAGGAACCATAAAAAAATTGAAAAAAGTTTGGATAATAACAATAGAAGAACTTCAAGTTCAATAAACTTGAACAAGAAGAAGAAAAAGAACTTCTCCATGCTTAAAATGTGCTAATCAGCATCAAATTATATGAAAACAATTGAAATATGACCTATTGATAAATTTGCAAAGATTTCAAATCTTGCAAAATATTAGCAAACAAGAACATGGTAAAAAGAGGAAACCCAACCCTAAATAATAGAATATACAAAAAAAAACCCATAACCATGTGTAAGGACCACTTTAGACAACAGTGGCATGTTCTAAAACCTTCAACAACAATTATATGACAAATTACCATACATGCCCACCAACTCTAATTCCTCGCAATGGATGGAGGTCAATTTTGTACATTAACCAACATACTAAGTTTGTCCCAAAAATGACATGAATAAAAAATCTTGGCCATGTTATTGGCTCTTTCAACAAAATTCAAAAGAACTTCAATAGGGACATGTATGGCAATGATTTCTAATTTAACTGGACATTGTAGACCATACCAGACATGTAAATCAGTTCCCAATGACGAAACCTTGTGTTGATAGAAACTTCCAACAAAAACAAAAACTACAAGCAAAAATTTCAATGTTAGGTGGAAGTTCACCCAAGATCCCTTATGCAAGCACTAGGAAAGGGTAGAAAATATATAACTAAACTTTAGGTTCAATTCTAGACCTACAAGCATGCATATTAACAATTGCACATGTTTGTAAATATCATGTATTTTACTCAAATCTTAATATGGTGCAAAAGTCCATAAGTTCAAACAGGGCTACATTGTTTCCTCAAACAGAATACGGCTTAAGGCTTCCTGGGCTTGCAGAAGATGCCAAGCCATAAACTACCTCCCTTTTGTGGCTTTGACCATTGGGGGTCCCAATAACAACCTCTAATGTGTTGTTGGCTTTTGCATCTACACTAAAACACATGGCACAATCAATAACACATAGATGCATAAGCAACAACATTATTTGTTTTGTTGTCATTGATCAGGGGTTTGCATATTTAGTGGAAAAGGATGAATGACCTTTAGTACTTTCAAGTATAGGAACAAGAGATGCTAGTTCATCCACAAGTAGCTTGAACCCAATGCTACTATACCACTTTGGGTCAAGCACCGCCCCATAATCAACCCATGCATAATGGCCCAAATACTTGCAAGTGAAATCCTACACATCACCTATGGTACATGCATTCGCATGTGGCCATTACAATGTATAGGAGTTGGAAATAAGTCTAACAAACTAGGCAAGGGGTTAGTGTTATTGATAGTGGTTCTATGTTGCACACTTGAAGGTGTTCAATAGGCTTAGTTTTGTTGATGACTGCGTTATTTCCTATGTTTTGTAAATATCCCTCCACCCTACAAAGTTTACCTTATGTTACTTCCAAAGATTGGTTGGTTGAAAAAAACATCCCATGCAAATCATGAAGATTGGACAATAGGCCATAGAAGACTATCTCCTCATTTGTAACTATTTGTGCTTTATACAAAAGTGTCCTTGTAAACTCAAGGTAGCTTTCCACCCAAACATATTTTGCCTCAGCCACTTCCTACACATTCATGGCATGTAGCAACCACCTTGCCACACCTCTAAACACCTTGTGCTCCCCCTCCCCCTTAACCTCCACTACCTCTACTTTTGCAGTTGCCAAAGAAACTTTCACCTACATCTCTGCAAAAAGGGCGTTGTTCAAGGTTGCTTTAACCTTGTCTTACTCTTGAGTAACATTCTCCATATCTACCTTGCACTCTTACATTCTAGCAAATTATGCCTCGATGGTACATATTATTGCAACCTTTTTTTCCTTCATGCACTTTAGTTGTTCATTGAGTTTAGAAATTACATTGGCTAATGCAGTTAATATTTGCTTGGAAATCCACTCAACCATATATGCTTCAACAATGTTGTTCATCATCGACAATATTCAACAAACAAATTCAACAAAAGGAAGCAAACAAGGAGGCTACACATAGCAGTTATAATTCAGTCCCAACTTGTAAACATCTCCTCCACAAGGAGCAAGCATCTTTAACCTTTATGTTTTATTGAAACCCTACTACACTCATTATCACATACCTTAAGAATGTAGACCCAAACTAATAGCTCAAAACCCTAATTAGGGTGGGTAGCCAACCCTAATTTAAGTTTTGAATAATGTAATCCCAATTAGGGTTAGCTTAAAACCCCAACAAATTAGGGTTTGGCTACCCAACAATACCCTTTGCACAAGTGAATGGAATCGTGGGGGTTCCATTTTCAGCCAACCTATTTTTCCATATCACCAAATCCCACCATAATAACTTGTTGAATTCATAGAGATGGCCATTGCAACTTCTTGCAACAACATCCATTATCTCACATACCATAAAACTTGTCATGTATGTCTTTGGAATACACTACAAAATTTATTCAAGGCATGAATTGTTACCCAAATTTGGCAACATGTGACCTAATAGGTTAATAATGGGTTTTGAGTAATTTGTGTACATGTTAAACCTAACAAGTGTCTTAACTTGTTATTTAACCTAACTTATTGTATTCAGTTATTAAACTTGGTAGGTAATGTTATATTGGGTTAAGAAGATAGGTTGACAGGTTAGTCAACAGGTGATCTATAGAACCTGTACTTGGCAAAACTAGTAGTTGAACAAATAGTTAAACATGGTGTAGTTTTTTGAAATTTTGGATTGTTAGTCTAGGTGCTAGCTAATGATTGTTTATTATGATTAGTTATGATTATTGTATTTTGAAATAACTAGTATAAGACTAGGAGGACAGACCTATTGAGGAGCTTTCGGATTTCTTTTTTTGATTGTGTGTTTCAATCTTCATTTATGAAACGCGAATCGTTTTTCTTTTAGCCAACTTCCTTCAAGTTTTGAATAATTTGTGTACATGTTAATTTAGGATTTGTAGATAGTTTAAGCTTTGTTAGTGTTTTGCATGTACTTGTTGTTGTTTTAGGAACTTGTTGTTAAAGAATTCAAAAGTAAAATAACCTTGATGGGAATATAAAAACCCATTAACATTTGGCAACCACCTAGTGGATTGGAATTCAAAAGCAATCATGCTTAGAATTATTGGTTTAACTTAGTAGTTTTAGTAGATTAGGTTTGAAAAATAATCATGTTTGAAATTCTGATTTGTTACATGTTTGTTTGTTTTATCTAAATTTTACGATTTAAGTTTTTATTCTTGATTTAGTTTGAGAACATTAAGAATAGGGTGAGGTTAGTGTACATTTTTTTGAAGTAAGATAGGTGCCCAATTTGTAAAAAAATTTATATAAACTTTTGAGTGTTGAGAGGGGTCATTATGAAAATTTTATGTTAAAAAATAATGCAAGGGCGTTCTTAGAACTTGTTGATTTTAGAAAATGTCAAGAGTAGTTACCAAAAGTCTTAGAAAATTGTTAGAACATGCACAAGAGCAAAATGAACAACAACTGCAACTTATGGGAAATGAACATGTGAATGCACCAAACATGGATGTAACAGAGAGGGGAAAAGTCAACGAACAACATCAAAATGTAGCAAAACCAGTTGTGTAGAAAGACCCAACAATGTTCTCAACCATTCATCAAGAAACACCATGAATAACAACCCAACCATGGGCAGTGATTGTTTATCATGATGATAATCACGAACCTATTTAGCCATTTGATGAAGTTGTCCTTGCAGGACAACCATGGCAATATGCAACTGTAGGTTACAATTTACCTAGAACCGGTGCATTTACAATAATTACAACATTTATTGGTTTTTAACACCAACCACCACACATTAACATTAATTTGGTACCCACTAATTTGGACATGGAACGACTTCACCTACTCAATAGGTTGGAGCAATTTTGTCACATTGACTGAAAATCGTTTAATCAATTAGTTCTTTTACCACATTTAGAACCTATTGAACCCATAACAACACCCATAATTGTTCCACAAGGAGTCATTTATTCACAAGGCACTTGGCCTATTGGATTAGTACATGGTCAAAAAGAAAGATCACAAGTCCCACATCATAAATCAGTTTCAAGAGGAAACCAAGGTGTTGGAACTATAACATGTTCATATTGTCATCAAATGGGACATTTGCTCAATTGTTGTCCATTAGTTGATGATAGATTAAAGTAGTTATTACGAGAGGAGGTGATGAATGCTCATCAACCTATCTTTCCAATCATTATAACAGTAGTACCCAGTGTGTTTATATTAAAAATTCAAGCCATGAATCTTAGTATACGTCATACGATAGTAGGTATGTTAATTAAAAGACAACTTGGTCACAACCTATTACACCAATTGTACTAAGCAAAACTAGTATGTTACTTACTTCAACATACCCAATGTGGTATAATGTCATTCCCCCTTTTATGCCTTGAGATCCTAGTTTATATCCAACATATCCAATTGGAAGAAAAGGACTTGATTATTCAATCCTTAAGAATTATACATGTTATGTACATGGGAATGTGTACCCAATACTGAACAACTTGTTGTACCACCAACATATACACCATACTCTATTGGAAGTCAATTTCCTACAATGATTCAACCAATGACCAACAAGGGTAAACAACCTGTTCAACAACCTATTACTGCACCAATTCCAACCATTGTATAGGTTATTACTAGTTTACCAACTTATGTACCTAAAGGTTCTGCTCACCAACCACCGAATGGAGGACAACTTCGAGATTCACCTGGAGGAAGTTCATCTGAAGGAGATTCGCCTAGAAAGCCACCTTTCAATCCACTTGTTGGATATTATGGATGGCCAACACTTGACCTACACATGTTTATACCACCATGGTATCAACCAACTATTATGCAACATGTATCAAAACCAACAACCAAGCTGACATACCGGAAATTACAATATCCAACCTATGTCAAAGACATTGATTTGGATGTTCATATCAAAGTGTTCAAAAAGGCCATTAAAGCTAATGGTGACACAGTGGAAACTAACATCATCAACCTGTTTGGTTTTACTTTCAAGGATAGTATCTTTGAATGGGGAGAAAACTATGTTCAAGACCGTCCAAATTGCACCTTTGAAAAATTGGAGTAAGCATTTTACAAGTGATTCAAAACGGTGAAGAACGATGAAGAGGTTTATATGTAATTGTGGAACATACAACAATAAACCATTAAACGTGTTGAAGTTTACTATGAATGCTTGTTGAAACTAGCTAATTGTCTACATGTTAGAGTAATAAATGTTTTTTTCACCTCTATTTTTAGGGTAGGTTTATTACCTCACTTAAGATTAACAACTGCATGTATGAGGAAAAATACTTTAATTGAGCACAAGGAAATTACTATAATATGTGAGGAAAATGGATTAGGTAGTTTGAGTTACAATGTTTTACTAACCACATTAGAGGCTAATATAGTGGTTAAACCTATAATACCTATTGTTATAGCTAAATCAACATTAACATGTACCAATTGTGGTAAAATTGGTCATTTAATAGAGACCTATCATAATAGGAAAAGAGAGGTATAAGTAGTACTAACTGCTATAGTTAAGTCTATAAAACTTGTAGTAGGAACTAAAACCCAACCTATTAAATCAGGAAAAATACATCTCCATTATCTTTATATTATATATTATAGTGTAAATCATAGATCTAGAGAATGCCTTAGGAAGATTGAGGTACATAACATTTCAGAACTAAACTTGTTAGTTCCAATGTCATGATAACACCTAAATTACCTAAAATTGACAATGTGCCAATTAATGTATTAGTTGTTATTACCACTCGTAGTTAGTAGTCAGAACAACATGTGTTTACAAAAAAAAAGTTGGTTAAAACTAAAGGAGTTGAAGATTGGCAACAAAAAGAGCATCTACAAGATTCATTCATTGAAATTATTAGACAACTACAACGTGATGGAGCTAAAAAATAACTTGCTATTAACAAATAGGAGATCTATTCAAGTGAAAATATAAATTTTTATTGAAAGGAAATTACAACATGATGTTCACAACACGAAACGTAACATCAAGAACATTTCAAGGTTCTTGTCACACGAAATACACAAACTTGTGTAATGAAGAAAAGAGAACCAAACCATCAACCCCAAGGTATTTAACTAAAAGACCAAACCACAAATGACGAAACTAATATAAGTAAAGAACGTAATTCAACCTTGTGAAAGTAACCTAGTTACTTTCCTACTCTAGTATAATGAAACCTAACTAGTTGAACTTGAATTTTCAACACTCCCCCTCAAGCTCAAATCCACTTCTAGTACACTAAGCATTTTTCTAAACCTCTTTAGCTTGTTTGTACCTAAAGCCTTTGTGAAAATGTCAGCAATTTAATCTTTAGTATTGACATGAATAAAGTTAATTTCTCTTGCTAAAACTTTTTCTTTAATAAAGTGATAATGCACCTCAATGTGCTTTGTCCTAGCATGATAGATCGGATTGTTAGCAAGTAGTATGCTACTGATGTTATCACAATAAATGACAACAAGAGCCTCCACTGACTATCCCAAATATGAGAGTAGTTTTTGTAACCAAATTACTTCACATGCAATAATTGCTACACCTTTATATTTTGCCTTCGTGTTTGATAGTGCAATTGTTGGTTGTTTCTTACTACTCCAACTAATAGCACCACTTCTAAAAGAAAACATGAAACCACTGGTCAATCTTCTATTTGAAACATTGTTAGCCCAATCAGCATCCGTGTATCCATGTACTTGTAACTGGATCTTAGTTTCATAAAAAATTCCACATTACAAAGTATGTTTTATGTACCTCAATATGCGCCTCATTGCATCCAAATGTGGTGTTTGCATGAATTGACTTACCACTCCAACTACATAACTCAAATTTGGCCTTATGATGGTCATGTAAATCAAACTCCCCATTATGCGTCTATACATTGTGGTATCTTCCACAAGGTCTCCTTCATATTGTGAGGTGACTTTCCGTCCCTCTACTCCCGGTTCTACAAGGTGATTATGCTTAAAAGCACAAATGCTACTAATGAAGGAAAAATACAAATGTCATTCTAGATGTTAGATTGCGTTTGTAGTTGAAATTAAGTAGCCCACCTTTTATGCGTCATTTATGATTAGGACTGATGGATATATATTTTCAAGTTCACACACTACACATCCTAGGACTTCATGTCAAATTATCATTCAATCAACCAATGTTTAAGGACTCAACACCATGTCCAACATAACTGCAGACCACTGGTCACTTAAAATGTTATTTCTCACACATAGATTGTTCAAATCTAGCTTGCTATAGCTCTCTAGAAAGCTAACAACAAGGCGCACCAACCTATTAAATCTTAAGGTCTACAGCTACGATAATAAGGAGTTATACTACCAAACCCGAGAGGGTTTTACAAAGATGATGATTAAACCTTGTTGCAGACCACTAGTCACTTAAAATGTTGTTTCTCACACATAAATTGTTCAAATCTGGCTTGCCATATCTTTTTGAAAAGCTAACAACAAGGCGCACCAACCTACCAAATCTTAAGATCTGCAGCTACGACAGTAAGGAGTTATACTACCAAACCCGAGAGGGTTTTACAAAGATGATGATTAAACCTTGCTACAGACCACTAGTCACTTAAACAATTGTTTCTCACACATACATTGTTCAAATCTGGCTTGCTATAGCTTTCTAGAAACCTAACAACAAGGCGCACCAACCTATCAAATCTTAAGATCTGCAGCTACGACAATAAAAAGTTATGCTATGAAACCCGAGAGGGTTTTTGAGATTTCTCTAGAGTTCCAACCTTCCAACATTATCACTAGATTTTCATTCTACTTTTCTTCCTTCTTCCCTTCACCAAGACTAAACATTATTTCCCTCTTCAAGAAGCTTGTGAAACAAGCGTTCAAGATTGCATGAAAATTATTTTCGAGGCAAAAAGACCTCCCAATCATCCGAATCCGCCTTTTAAAGAGAAGGAGAAGGGAGTGAAGGTAGATCCAAAGCTTGGTGGCCAATGGAATGTTCCAAGTTTGGTGGCCAATGGAAGGTTCCAAAGCTTGGTGGCAATGGAAGGTTCCAAGCTTGGTGGCCAATGGAAGGTTCCAAGCTTAGTGGCGAATGGAAGGTGAAGGAAAAACACCTTTTCACCTCTTCCATTTTCCCCCCAACAACCCTTACCCAAACCTTTAATTTTTCCTTTTGACCTTACAATTTTACTTTACCATGGTCCTAAGCCGTTATTCACGCCTTCCTTTCCTTTTCTTCAATCTATAAATTACAATTGTGCCCTCAATGTAACCAGTCCTCCACACCTTCATTGTCGCCTTGATTTTGATTGAAGATCTGACCTTTTCCTTTCCTTGAAATTATGGCGTCGCGCATGATCACATCTTACGGGCCGTAAGTCGCACAAGCGAATGAAGAACCGCCTCCGGAGTCGTCCCTAGATCTTACCCTAACCCAGCATCCTCACGATGAAAAACCCGAACTTCGAGAAGTGCGTGTTCGTCTTGAAGTCGAACCTCCTCGAGCCTGGTACTATCGCATTTTTCCAAACTCTCGCACCCTGGTGATCTTGCTGCAAGTTGACCCTGCTTCTGGTGATGAACCCGAGACTGTTTGTGAAAGTTGTTACGAAACTGAAGATACTTCTATCTTCGCATGGTCTTCAATTCCCGGTGTTGGTCACTATCGTTGGTTGTGCGGTCCGATTTGTTAACTGCTTCCCAATAGTAAGGCGGACTACCTAGTTCGCACCATTCGGCGCATGTTAGATTTCCTGCAGTTGTGAACTATCACTAAGGCATAACTCTGGATTCTACATATACTTGTAGCTCTTTGCTGAGCTTATCCCTATTATAAATAAATGTTTCAATTATCATCAGACTCCTATTGCTATTAGCACACTATCATACTATCTGTTTAATTGTTGAGTTGCATTGAATTAACTTTATGTTCAACAGC
>Ga0116227_10004699_pt1 | contig 29498 bp, 18 predicted proteins | sample S1TSphgellanicum_FD_89693 | JGI IMG/M metagenome (GOLD analysis project Ga0116227, IMG submission 89693) | Host-associated microbial communities from peat moss isolated from Minnesota, USA - S1T2_Fb - Sphagnum magellanicum MG | ecosystem: Host-associated > Plants > Peat moss > Unclassified... | reverse complement strand
ATGTTCGAATTTTATCATTGTCCTATGATTCTAACATTGTGGCAAGTGTTCACAATGATGTGACTGAAATTGGCAAAAACCTCATTCAAAGTTTGGTTACAAATTCAAGGTGTGACAATCTCCCCTATTTATGGACACATTAATTACTACTCCTTGTGTACATTAAAGATAATTATTTGTAGCTTTAGAATTTTTTAATTGTTTTGCATGAGTTAATTGTTCATGTGTGCTAGTATTGTGACACACACCAACAAGTTTCAATTTATTTCAATCATTGTATTCATGTAGGAGAACATAAAATGGGGCTAAAATGCAAATGTTCTTGTTTGAGGACAATAGCAAAATCTATGTTCATATTATAAATTCATGGTACAATTAGTTTGGTTTTGATGACAATTTTTAATTCACATTTTTTGAAGCTTTATCTTTGGTAATGCAATTGAATTGAATTATATTAATACATGTGTAGAAATTTGCATCCATTTCATTGCCAAAAAAATATTTCCAAAAAAAGGTATATATTTTTATTTTATTTTTTTAGATTTCAACAATATTTCCAAAGTAACATGTAGAAGATGAGTTGTACATTAACACAAGAATGTAAACACCTACATACTTATACATAATAATAGTTTTACCAAAACATGGTTGTAACATTTTTTAGCTAGATTAATGGAATCAATAAATGAAATATGACAAATGACAAGCAAATCAATTATGAACTTATGGCTTAAGTCATGTGTGAATTGGAAAATTGCCCCAAGTATAATAGGATAAATTTGTACATGTTAATACAATGTTGATAACAAAATTTTGGTGTGTTGTCGAATATTTTGTAGTTATAAATCCCTTTGGGATGGACCAGTGGCATTAATTGCTTATAGTTTTGGAGGTCTTGTACTCAAAAGCTTGGTGGTTGAAGTTCACAAACATGTACATCAAAGGCTAAGAAATGGTTTAGATGATGAAGTACACAAATGTTGCAAGACATTTTTGAACAATGTTAAAGGTGTAATATTTTATAGTGTACCACATGTTGGTGGTACCCAATCTTTATTGAATTATTTCACTTGGCAACATCAGCAAATCAACACATTGAACAAGTATGCAACCCAATCTGGTTTTTGCAAAAATTTAGAATCTTTTAACCCACAAATGGAGCACCTTTCAACGGATTTTAAAAATGCCACTCATGAAGACCTCAACATTTATGCATTTGGCGAAGGATTACCACTCGATGAAAATTGGGTAAGATTTTTATTTCACCACATTGAAAATTATCCAAATTGGTTCATTAATTGAAATTTTTTGTATTGTCAAAACTTGTTTGGGATCAACGACTCAATATTTTTGAATATATTAATGTGGTGAATGGGTCATGTGTTGTATGAACTTTGTTTCATGAATTACTATCAATGGAAAAGAAATTTGATTGATTTCAAATGTTAGGAAATAGGTTTAAGATGTTCCTTTCATCAAATCAATTCCATATAAATATTTGTAAGGAAAATCATAACATCATTAAAAACATGTAAGATTAATGAACTTAAAAACAAATAACTTTGTGATGTATTTATATAATTTACTTGCCAAAGGGTTGAAGGAAATTATTTTTACACAAAATATTTCATTTTGATTCAAACATCAATAGTTATTAAACTTAGTTTCCACCACCATTTGGAATTACTATGTTGCTTATAAGTTAAAACATAAGTGAACAAACAAATCAATGAGTTCCATTAACTTAATCTTTTTCACATGCAGGGAATTTTAGTGCCATATGCCTCAGCTATTCAATTATCAAACAACAACCATTACAAAATTGAGGATGCTAATCACTTGACAATTTGCAAGCCACCAAATAAAACTCATCCAAGTTATTATTTATTGTTAAAATGTTTGAAAATATGTATGGAGGTAAAAACATCAAATATAAGTATTTTGATTTCATATATGTTTATGTAATTAAATACACATTAGGTCATAGCACACTTCAGTGTATTGCATATGCAATGTCATATATATTGATTATCAAATTTAAAAAAAAACATATAAATGACCTATATTTTGTGAATTTTGACAGAAAAATATATTACTTCCACCTTTGCCATGTCATGAAGTGGCGTTGATTGACAAAGCAAAAGACATAAACATCTTGTTACAAAAGGAATCTATTGTTGGTTTGGTTGGAATGGGTGGGATTGGAAAGACCACTCTGTGCAAAAAATTCTATCATTTGTTCCATGACCAATATGACAAATCTAGTTTTTTGGAGGATGTGAAATCAAAGGACGATATCAATGATGTCATAAAACAACTCCTACATGATTTGTGTGGCAAAAGGTTATGCAAGGATGAAAATGTGAATCAAAAAGACCTTGACCAAATTAGGCAATGTATGATATCGGAGAAAACATTAGTGGTGGTGGATGATGTTGGTAAGGCAGAGAACCTTACATCCTTGCAACTTCTCATTGATAAAACTACCAAGAATGCAACTTCTAAAAGCAAAGTACTTGTGAATTGTCGAAATTGGCAAATTTTAAAATCTCATGTAAGTGAAAATGGAAAAGTGGTCATGAAATCTTTGGAGGAAGAGCAAGCAATGGAACTATTTATGTTCCATGCATTTGGTAATGCAAATCATGTTCCAACAAAGGATTTCAAAGATATATGTATGAAAATTATAAAAGCTTGTGGGGGGCTCCCTTTAAGTCTTAAAGTATTGGGTTCTTTTTTATGCAACACTAAAGAATTGGAAATTTGGGAAGGTGCATTAAACAAATTGAAAAATGGGCAAAGTTTCACCGGGGGCAATGATAATGAAGAGCTTTGGAGTAAATTGAGGATTTCTTATGAATACTTGGATAAACAACATCAAAACATGTTTTTGGATATTGCTTATTTTTTGGGTGGTTTAAAAATAAGTACAATTTGTCGAGTGTGGAGTGGAGATTATTTAAACCCAAAGTTTGAATTACAAAATTTACAACATAGATCTTTAGTCCAATGGACAGAAGATGGAATCTTATACATACACGAACAATTACAAGACATGGGTCAAAATATTGGAATGGAACTTCCAATTATGAATCGATTTATATGGAAATCAAATAAATCAAATTTATTTTTACAAAATGATGAGGTTGTCACCATACTATTTCAATCCTATAATTTTTTTAAAAAAATTTATGAATTTTTTTTAATGTCCAAAACGAAATGTTTTAACTTTGAAACTTGATTTTATGAATACATGTTTTTCTAATAAAAATTGGCATTAAGATGAAATGTTCTTTTATATTGATAATCCTTTTGTTTTCATTTAATGTGATAGGTGGTGGAAAATTTAGAAGGCATCTCATTGAAAAAATGTGTCAATTTGCCTACATTGTCCCAAATCAGCTCAAAAGGATTTCGCAACCTTAGGTTAGTTGACCTAACAGAAGCTTCACCAACTATAGTGGAAAATTGCATCCAAGGGCGAATTTTGAATAATGTCAAGTGGTTATGCCTCAAAAAATGCATGATTCGAAAACTGCCAAGTAATTTGTTTTATTGTTTACAATTACAAGTACTTGATTTGGCACAATGCCAACGTTTGAAAAAGGTTCCTTCATTTATTGGCCAATTGAAAACACTCCAAGAATTTGATTTAGCAGGGTGTTGGAGCTTGCAAAAATTGCCTACATCTATTGGCCAATTGAAAGCACTCCAAGAATTTGATTTGAAAGGGTGTTGGAGTTTGCAAAAATTGCCTACATCTATTGGCCAATTGAATGCACTCCAAAATCTTGATTTATCAACGTGTTACAACTTGAAAAAACTACCTTCATCTATTGGCCAATTAAATGCACTCCAAAAGCTTGATTTGTCAATGTGTTACAATTTGAAAAAACTACCTTCATCTATTGGCCACTTAAATGCACTCAAAAAGTTTGATTTGTCAAGGTGTTCCAACTTGAAAGAATTACCTTCATCTATTGGCCAATTGAATGCACTCCAAGAGTTTATTTTGTGCGAATGTTCTAGATTGAAAGAATTGCCTTCATCTATTGGCCAATTGAATGCACTTCAAATTTTTGATTTGCAAGGGTGTTGGAGTTTGCAAAAATTGCCTACATCTATTGACCAATTGAATGCACTCCAAAAGTTTAGTTTGTCAAGGTGCTCAAATTTGAAAAAATTACCTTCATCTATTGGCCAATTGAATGCACTTCAAAACCTTGATTTGAAAGGGTGTTCCGAATTGAAAGAACTACCTTCATCGATTGGCCAATTGAATGCACTCCAAAAGTTTGATTTGTCAGGGTGTTCCAACTTGAAACAACTACCTTCATCTATTAGCCAATTGAATGCACTCCAAGAGCTTATTTTGTGGCAATGGTCCAACTTGAGAGAATTACCTTCATTTATTGGCCAATTGAATGCACTCCAACAACTTGATTTGTCATGGTGTTCCAACTTGAAAGAACTACCTTCATCTATTGGCCAATTGAATGCACTCCAAAAGCTTCATTTATTAGGGTGTTCCAATTTGAAAGAATTACCTTCATCTATTGGCCAATTGAATGCACTCCAACAACTTGATTTATCATGGTGTTCCAACTTGAAAGAATTACCTTCATCTATTGGTCAATTAAATGCACTCCAACAACTTGATTTGAAAGGGTGTTTCGAATTGAAAAAACTACCTTCATCTATTGGCCAATTGAATGCACTCCAAAAGCTTGATTTCAAAGGGTGTTACAATTTGAAAGAACTACCTTCATCTATTGGCCAACTGAATGCATTACAAAAACTTGATTTGTCAAGGTGTTCTAACTTCAAAGAATTACCTTCATCTATTGCCCAATTGAATGCACTTCAAGATTTTGATTTGCAAGGGTGTTGGCACTTGCAAAAATTGCCTACATCTATTAGCCAATTGAATGAACTCCAAAAGCTTGATTTGTCGATGTGTTACAACTTGAAAAAACTACCTTCATCTATTGGCCAATTAAATGCACTCCAAGAACTTATTTTGTGCGAATGTTCTGAATTGAAAAAACTACCTTCATCTATTGGCCAATTGAATGCACTCCAAAAGCTTGATTTGTCAAAGTGTTACAACTTGAAAGAACTACCTTCATCTATTGGCCAATTGAATGCACTCCAAGAGTTTATTTTGTGCGAGTGCTCCGAGTTGAAAAAATTACCTTCATCTATTGGCCAATTGAATGCACTTCAAGATTTTCATTTGCAAAGGTGTTGGAGCTTACAAAATTTGCCTACATCTATTGGCCAATTAAATGCACTCCAACAACTTGATTTATCATGGTGTTCCAACTTGAAAGAACTACCTTCATCTATTGGTCAATTGAATGCACTCCAACAACTTGATTTAAAAGGGTGTTCGGAGTTGAAAGAACTACCCACATCTATTGGTCAATTGAATGCACTCCAAAAGCTTGATTTGTTAACATGTTCTAACTTGAAAGAACTACCTTCATCTATTGGCCAATTGAATGCACTCCAACAACTTGATTTGTCAAGGTGTTCCAATTTGATAGAACTACCTTCATCTATTGGTCAATTGAATGCACTAAAAGATCTTATTTTGTGGGAGTGGTCTAGCTTGAAAGAACTACCTTCATTTATTGGCCAATTGAATGCACTCCAAAAACTTGATTTGTCAAGGTGTTCAGAATTGAAAGAATTACCTTCATCTATTGGCCAATTGAATGCACTTCAAGTTTTTGATTTACAAGGGTGTTTGAGCTTGCAAAAATTGCCTACATTTATTGAACAATTGAATGCACTCCAAAAGCTTGATTTGTCAGGGTGCTCAAACTTGAAAGAATTACCTTCATCTATTGGCCAATTGAATGCACTCCATCAACTTGATTTGAAAAGGTGTTCTGAATTGAAAGAATTGCCTTCATCTATTGGCCAATTTAGTGCACTCCAAAAGTTTGATTTATCAGGGTGTTCCAACTTGAAACAACTACCTTTATCTATTGGCCAATTGAATGCACTCCAAAACCTTGATTTGAAAGGGTGTTCCGAGTTCAAAGAATTGCCTTCATCTATTGGTCAATTGAATGCACTCCAACAACTTGATTTGTCAAGGTGTTATGAGTTGAGAGAACTACCTTCATCTATTGGCCAATTGAATGCACTCCAACAACTTGATTTGTCAAGATGTTTTAACTTGAAAGAATTACCTTCATCTATTGGCCAATTGAATGCACTCCAAAAACTTGATTTGAAAGGGTGCTCCAAGTTGAAAGAACTACCTTCATTTATTGGCCAATTAAATGCACTCCAAAAGCTTGATTTGAAAGGGTGCTCCGAGTTGAAAGAACTACCTTCATCTATTGGCCAATTGAATGCACTCCAAAAGCTTGATTTGAAAGGGTGTTCCGAGTTGAAAGAACTACCTTCATCTATGGGCCAATTGAATGCACTACAAAAACTTAATCTGAGAGGGTGTTCCGAGTTGAAAAAACTACCTTCATTTATTGGCCAATTGACTGCACTCCAAAAGCTTAATTTGAAAAGGTGTTACAATTTGAAAGAACTACCTTCATCTATTGGCCAATTGAATGCACTCCAAAAGCTTGATTTGTCAAGGTGTTCCAACTTGAAAGAACTACCTTCATCTATTGGCCAATTGAAAACACTCCAAGAATTCAATTTGGAAGGGTGTTGCAGCTTGCAAAAATTGCCCACATCTATTGGTCAATTAAATGTACTCCAAAAGCTTGATTTGAAAAGGTGTTCTGAATTGAAAGAACTACCTTCATCTATTGGTCAATTGAATGCACTCCAAAAACTTGATTTGAAAGGGTGTTATAACTTGAAAGAACTACCTTCATCTATCGGCGAATTGAGAACACTCCAAGAATTTGATTTGGAAGGGTGTTGGAGTTTGCAAAAATTGCCTACATCTATTGGCCAATTGAATGCACTCAAAAAGTTTGATTTGTCAGGGTGGTCCAACTTGAAAGAACTACCATCATCTATTGGCTAATTGAATGCACTCTAAGAATTTGATTTGTCAATGTGTTAGAATTTGAGAATTACCTTCATTTATTGGTCAATTGAATGCACTCCAAAAATTTGATTTGTCATGGTGTTCCAACTTGAAATAACTATTTGCATCTATTGGCCAATTGAATGCACTCAAAAAGTTTGATTTGTCAAGGTGGTCCAATTTGAAATAACTACCATCATCTATTGGCCAATTGAATGCACTTCAAGAATTTGATTTGTCAATGTGTTAGAACTTGAGAACTACTTTCATTTATTTGTTAATTGAATGCACTCCAAGAATTTGATTTGTCATGGTGTTCCAACTTGAAATAACTACTTGCATCTATTGGCCAATTGAATGCACTCCAAGAATTTGATTTGTCAACGTGTTAGAACTTGAGAACTACCTTCATTTATTGGTCGATTAAATGCACTCCAAGAATTTGATTTGTCATGGTGTTCCAACTTGAAATAATTACTTGCATCTATTGGCCAATTGAATGCACTCCAAGAATTTGATTTGTCAGTGTGTTCCAACTTGAAATAACTATTTTCATTTACTGGCCAATTAAATGCACTCCAAGAGCTTTGTTTAGACCATGAGTGTCCCAACTTAAAATAACTACTTTCATCTATTGGCCAATTGAATACACTCAAAATGTTTGATTTATCAAAGTGTTCGAACTTGAGATAACTACTTTGTTCTAATGGGCGATTGAATACAATCCAAAAGCTTCATTTGTTAAGGTGTTCCAATTTGAAAAAACTATTTTCATTTATTGGTCATTGAATGCACTTGAAAATCTTGATTTGTGTGAATGCTTCAACTTGCATGAATTACTTACATGTACATTGGCCAATTCAATGCATTCAAGGAATTTAATTTGTTAAGGTGTTTCAATTTGAAAAAATTACCTTCATCTATTACCAATTAAATCACTAATACAAAACCCCTTTTTTCAACCAACCAATCTTTGACTTGATGTCATCTTCAACTATGTTTCAATTGTAATTTTTGAATATTTAAAAATATTATTCACAATTGCCAAGTAAATTGAATTGCCTACTTTTCTGGTGGACAAATGAAAGCGAATCCCAACTATTTTGGAGCACATGGAATATTTTTAACACCCACATGGTCTACAACTGAATTCTAGTTGAAATGTTGACTTGAAAAAATACGCACTCTATGATCAAGCCTCCTAGGGTGGTGTGTCAATTAAGAAAATCCCATGTTCAACTTTTTGGTCAATTACAAAACATAGTGATGCATGATAAATCACACATGGATGGATGACATTGAGATTGGGACTAATGTCTTTGTTGCAAGCACACAACATGATTGTCTCTCCACTAAAACTACAAGTTGAAAGGCAAAAATGAATGTGGGGCACTTTTACATACTATGTCAACACCTCAATTGCAAATGCTACTTAGTAAACATGACAACAACCATTGTGCCATGCTCTACAAACATTGGTATGCATGGTTATAGTTTTAAGAAACAAATATTTATTGAGGTTGTCAAAGCCAACAAAACTACAATGATGAAAATATGTTCCTTCTCTTTGAAAGACCCCAATAGTTAGATTTTGAAAACTATCAAGTTAGTTGATGATTTGTCAAAAACATTCAAATCCTAGGTTCCATGATAGATGGTGGGCAAAAATGATTCAACTTCCAAGAAAACATTATTCCCATCAAGATGTGACCTTTCACTCAACTCCACATTAAAAGAAATTTGGCATTGAAAACACATATAATAAACTAGTTTTCTTTACACTTCAATGCATGAGAAAAGATATAAAGACAAGGATAGCTTGATGCCCAAGAAAAGAAAGGACCTTTTCATCAGTAAAAACATTGTCACTAGTAGAAAAAGGCTAAAATGTAATCAAATGATTTATGACTACATGCGACTAATTGTTGTTGACAACTAACATTGGTTACATTTGTGACTGAAAATCACATCACATTTTTTTTATCACATTTATGACTATGTTGCAACTATTTATAAGTTTTTCATTCTTCCAATGGGATGATTTTTCACATTACTTTCATCTTAGAAGGCCTTTGTATGGCCCATTAGTTGCAAAAGTGACCAAAAAAGGTAACTAATACTTATTTATACATTAAGTTATGTATGTTACTAATTTTGTGTAAGATAAGTCATGTGTTTTATGTTATGGTGACCAACAATTATGTATAGTAAGCCTTATGTATACATTATGTATTCCACATTCATAATGGTATATATATGTATTATTGTCTTGGATTAATTAGGCACAATTTGATAAAAATATTATTGTATATTAACCTCATATTGGGGTATATGTAAAGGTGACAATACATCAAACATCCGTAGGTGTATAAAAAACAAGTAAAATAATTTTTGTAGAATTATTGTAATTAAATTAATTACCAAAAAAAAAATCAAATTTTTTAGAACTTATAATTTAAATCCATATTTAATCTTTTTACACTAATCATAATATAATTCCAATAATTAATGTAATTATCATCATTACTTTTAAATTAATATATCTATTATTTATAATTACTTATTTATAATAATGATCATTCTTCCAACATAAAATTTTACCCTAATTATTATTATTTTTACAATGCTAAAAATAAATTCAAAACTTATATAATATGTAATTGCACTTAGTAATAATATTTAATATTTAAATTTTAAATTAACATTTACAATTCTTATGGTAATTTTACTACAATGTGAATAATTAATGTACTTATTCTAATTTAAATAATTCAATTATAATAAATTATTGTATGTAAAACCTATAATATTTGATTAAAAATGAATAATTATTATTACAACATTAATTTTTACACATTAATAAAAATTTATAAAATTGCAGTAAATTGATTTTAATCAAATTATTTATCATAAAACCATTGTATTTATAGTAATTATATATTTATTTAATATAATTATCATAAATAATTATAATATTTGAGTTATTTATACGTTATAAATTATAATTAAATAGGGATCTAATTTTTTGGAATAATTATATTATAATTAGAACAATGAATGTAATTATTATTATTTTGTATTTATAACTTAAAATTACTTATTTACACTTAACAATTATTATAAATAAAAAATATTCACATTAATTATTCATATTTTTATAGTTATCAAAATTAATTACTGTAATTATAATAATTTAATGAAAGTTCATGACTATATGTCTTGTGTATATTTTTTGAATTTCATCATTATGTGCATATTCTTATTCAAATTAACAATTTTAATTTGTAAATGTTTTTGTCATGTTGATGATTTCAACATATGTTTATGACATTTGAATAGAATACAATATGTAGAAAATCAAATATGATGAAAAAATGAATCACCCTATCTTGCAACTACCCCACATGTCATCTTTGTGGATTGTGATTTAGTTGTAATAATTTATTGACAACCTCTTTCGAGCATACCTATCACCCTTGATGTATAGGAGAATACACACAACTTTGTCCTATTGTGTTGTTCTTAATTGTGACACCATCTTTACTACAAATTGGTGTGCAACTTGGGGTTTAAAACTAGATTCCAAGGATGTTCAAGGAAGGGTGGGCATGAAAATAGAAGCCAATGTGGTATAATCATTCCCAATGGAAACACCCAACATTTCATTTTCAAACATGTGAAACATACTTTTGAATACATTTTGTTGTCTACACGTATGTTATTTATTTTCATTCATTTGTGTGTTTTGTATCAAGATCTATGGCCTTCAAGAATCAAATTTTCATTGTTCTCTTTTTGTCCTTAATCATGATGCACATGAATAAGTCTAATTCATAAGGCATTAGTTTTCTTGTCAATATCATCCTTAATGAATTTCTTACATACACATGGTCAAGATCAATTAGTGTACCTTCCTAATATATGTCACAAGAGGTGTCAAACCATTAACTTTTTAAAGAACCAAGGTGTGGTTTCAAGAATTTAAAATCCTTAATAAGTTTTAGTACAAGGCTTTATAATTTTCCAAAATATAGGGAATTTTGGAAGGAAATGAATTAAATCCTTTTGAATTGGGAATATGAGTCCTTGATTTTGTAGGAACATTTACTACCTAATAGTTTTTATAAAATTGGATCAATGATTTAGGATCCTCAATTTTTTATTAAGACATGCAATCTTGTGTTAGGAATTGGATTCTTGGGTTACAACTCCACTTTTGTTTTATGAAACCCAATTTTTCATATTGAGTTTAATTAAGTCTTATATTTCATTTTTCAATCTTACATCAAGAATGTGGATCCTAAACTAACAATATTATGTCTTATATTGAAGAAAATCCATTCCATTTTTTATCATTGTATTGGTAAGGAAAGTAAGAAACATCATTGGAAATACAATAGAAAGTTTTGGCATTAAAGATGTTTCACCATTTATCTCCAAGGTTTTACAAGACTTGACCAACATCTTGCCAAAATAAAGCACAACAATTCATGGCAAAAAATAAAATGGTAGGGTAATGTTTCATGAACTTTTATCACATTCATCAATAGGTGAAACATTCATTCCAATTGGCATAAACACAAGAAATCATGACAAGGTCTCCAATGTCGCATGTGAGTATGCTTCAACAAACTAGTGATAATTCTTGAACACTTACCTAGTTTATCGGCCCAAATGCCCCAACAATGCATATATTGGTTATATTTCATCTAAAATTTGGTGTATGATGCATATGTGGAGTTTTTATAATAAAAGGTTTCACCCTAAAAAGCAAAGGTGCCAATATATACTATGTAGGTGATGGTCATTATTCCTTTTTGGGAATTTTTGTTTGTAATAAAAAAAACTATCATCCCTAAGAAGATTTAACCAAATTTGGCTAGAAACCAAATATGAAGTACAAATATTTAATCACTTATTATTATGTTTAACTACAAACTAAAAATCAAATATTAGAATGGCGATTTTTATTAAGTTTTTTCTTCCTTTATCATTACATCAAAATGTGTCTTAATTCACTTTGGGTTTCACTATATTTTGAGTGAATTTGGACATTTTTACCTAGTGAAATTGGTTAACACCCTAGTGAATGGGGACCAAATGTTACGGACAATGAATTGTTTCATTTCTACATAATGAAACAAGGTTATTCTCAATTAAAATACAAACTTACCAAGCCATTCACTTGTTAGTTTATTAATTAGCCAGCATGGAAATCAATTAAAATTGAATTATTTAATATATAATATTATTGATAATTTCATGATTTTCAACTTATGATTTATTGACACATGTCACTACCTAAGCTAGGTTAAAAACCTAACCTATGTAGGTAGGCCACATAATCAACCTAAGCACCTATTATAAAAAATTAGATATGAGAATATTTGGTCAACTTACCATTGTTGGCCACACACAACACCACTCATGAAGTTTAATCCTTTGACCTTTAGAATGGAAGTAAACACCCCTACCATCAAACCACCCCATTTGTTGTGATAATATGTTACATTACATTCTATTTATCAAATATTTCATTTTAAACATTACAAAAACATAAACTTTGAAAATTCATATCTTATTGAGATATTGTTCAAATGAAATGATTTGAATTTATTTTTTAAATAAATTCAATAATGTAGATAATTACATTTATTTCCTTTTGAAAATGTAAAATCATTTCAACAAAAAAATAATTGAATGTCATTACTCAATAACATTTTAATAACCATTCATTTGAAAAAAAAAATTAATAAATGGATAAAATTTTTGTTGATATAATAATACTATTTATGTTAAGCTATTTTCAATTATTATATGATTATTTTTCATTAATTTAAATTATCTCACCTTACATTATTTATGACTATTTATGGTTATTCTCAATTACTTTTGGTTATTTTGGCTTATTTCATCTTATGTTACTTTTGGTTATTTTAAGTTACTTTTTATTATTTTAGTTTATTTCACTTTAAATTATTTTCGGCTATTTTAAAAAAATTAAATATATTTTATGTTATTTTTGGCTATTGTAAATTATTTCACTTTAGGTTATTTGTAGCTATTTTAAGTTATTTCATCTTATGTTATTTTCGATTGTGTGAAAATATTATTGGTTACTTTTGGTTACTGAAGGTTATTTCACCTTATGTTATTATTGGTAATTATAAGTTATTATAGGTTATTATAGGTTATTTCACCTTATATTATTTTTGGCAATCCTAAGCAATTCTAATATATAGCTATTAGTTGTTATTTTATTGGGGCTATTGGTGGTTATCAATGGCTATTGGTACCTATTTTATTAGTGGCTATTAGTGGTTATTTTATTAATGACTATTAATGGTTATTCTATTAATGCCTATTAGTGGCCATTATATTAATGCCTATTAGTGGTTATTCCATTAATGCCTATTCTATTAATGGCTATTAATGGTTATTCTATTAATGCCTATTAGTGGCCATTCTATTAATGCTTATTAGTGGCTATTCCATTAATGCCTATTCTATTAATGGTTATTTTATTAATGCCTATTAGTGGCTATTCCATTAATGCATATTCTATTAATGGTTATTGACGGATATTGGTGCTTATTAATGGTTATTATATTAATGGCTATTAGTGGTTATTCTATTGGTGGATATTGGTGTTTATTAATGGTTATTATACTAGTGGCCATTGGTGACTATTCTATTGGTGGATATTGGTGCTTATTAATGGTTATTATATTAGTGGCCATTAGTGGCTATTCTATTGGTGGATATTAGTGCTTATTAATGGTTAGTATATTAATGGCCATTGGTGGTTATTTTATTAGTGGATATTGGTGTTTATTAATGGTTATTATATTAGTGGCCATTGGTGGTTATTAATGTTTATTATATTAATGGTTATTGGTGGTTATTATATTATAAGTTATTATTGGTTATTATATGTTATATTACGACTATTGGTGATTATTTTATTATAAATTATTGTTGGATATTTTATGGTGTAATATCATAGGCTATTGGTAGTTATTATATAAGGTATTTAAAAAAAATTCATAGGTTATTATTTTTTATTCTAAGTTATTTTACCTTAGGTCATTATATATTTTAGATTATTTTAAGTTATTACATGTAGGATAAAATAATTTATAATAACATAAAGTATAATGACTTTGAATAACTTAAAATATAACTTGAAATAACATATATTACTTTAAATTAAAATAAATTAAGGTATAGCCTAAGGTTAGTTGAATAATTTAATTTAAAATAACTTAAAAGCTTATAATAAGCTAGTTAAAATACCTCAAAATAAAATAACGTATAATAGTTTAGGGTATAATAATTTATAATAACATAAGATATAAGTTAGAATAACTAAACTAGCTTAAAATAATATAAGGTATATCATAAAATATCATATATATAATTTTTTTAAATATAAAAATAAACCTATTTATTACATTAAATTATAATAGTGAATTATGTTAATTAGTAATGATACATGATGTTTACATAATGATATTATAGTGAAATAGCTTTCACCAGGGTGAAATCAGTAAAATGTAATGAACTTATTTCACTTTTAATGTCCCATAATGATTTAGGCTAATGAACTGCACCCCACTTTTGTATTAATGTATGGTTTTTGAAAACCTCCAATATTTATCTATGAAAGAAGGTAATTTATTTGATTTGTTTGTCACATTGAAATCTCCCAAATGATGGTGTGTTTCTGTCATGCTCTTGGTGTTGTTGGAAAATTTTCAATGAATAAGGGTGTATTAAGTTGGTTTCATAATGTTTCAATTTATATTGAAGAAATTATTGAAAAAAAATTCATTGAAAATTCATTTAAATAAAAAAATTATAATGGAATTTGGGCACACTCTTCGTATTGTTAGAAAACTTTCGATGCATAGGATTTAATGAAGGTGTTTGGATTTGTAGAAATCCAATAGCATTTCCAAAAAATATTGAATTGTGAATAGTTTTCTTGGTTCAAAATTTAAATAAATTACCAAAAAGATGGCTTTGGAAGGAAGAACTGGATAACCAAGTCACATTCAGGCCACTAACATAGGTTACATGAGTACATTTGAATTAGAATCTTTCATCCATAATCATTGTGGAAAAAACAATGGCAAAACTTTTCACAAAATCTAGGTATGAAAAATGAAACTTACCTTCATCACAAACTTCATGGGTCATGATTTGACAATAATAGTTGTGCAAAATTTGCTTTTCATAGGTTCGAATGGAATAGACACAGATGTCATTCATCTACTTGTAATGTTCAAACATTATTGTCATATGCATTGTTTAGACATGAATGTCATATGCATGTTCATATTATTTAAACACGGATGTTGTATGTCTATTCGTATTGTTTACACATGAAAGTCCTGCACGCAACTTTCGTGCTTAAATAATGCATGACATTTGTGTTTAAACGATATACACATGAAATAACAAATTTCACATGGATTTGGAACAAACCCATGAAACCTATAAATTTGTGATGTTAGGAAGGGAATGGAACCTTGCCCAATTTAAGAATAACATATTTTTATGTTATTAAAGTTTCACATTCATTTTACATGTAGAAGGTGTCAGTGGCATTATAGTGAACATAGACAACTTTTATTTTGAAATGTGTTGTTATTATAGGTGAAGGTTCATCTAGGTTAGGCATTCTTTCAAGTTTTCCTCCCTGCTCCTTATTTAATATGTTTATTGCAATTGGGGGGGAAGGTTCAAGTACTTGATTTCTTCTCATTCCCCTTGTGATTTGCCCTCTTTGGAGTATTCTTAGTTTGCCAAAACTTGTGTCCTTCCATCTTGTACCTTTTTTTCCCCATATGTTGGATTCTTTGTTTTATTGATAATTGGTAGGTTTTCATCATTTTTGAACTCTTTTATGTGATGTAATAGTGGGACCTAGACATATCTATTAAAAATTTCTAAAGTATTTTATATCATGCAATCACACATATGTTAATTTCAAGTTTCAACCCATAAAAGACAGAGCCATTATTACTATTTTTTCAAATCTTTTGCTTGGAAAACACGGGTATTGTGAATCCAAAGCAAAGAAAAAGTTTAATGTGACATTTATCATGTCTTTTACAAAAAAATCAAGGCTATCCTGAATCTAAAAAGATATTCAATTATGAAGCGTCATTAGTGTATGGGAAATCATTAGGATGATCATAAATTAAGATGCAACATATAAGATCATCAATTAAAATCCAATATAATGATCATCAATTTGAAATCGCATCAAGCATTGGAAGTGAAAAACATATTAACAAATTCAATTTTGTATTCATAACAATTGGGTATGACATGGAAAAGCCTTTTTTTTACATTGTAACAAAGAGATCTAAGGCCTTTGGAAAGGTTAAGAACATTTTATGATTATGACCTTTGGATGCAAGAAAATTATCATAAGAGGGAACACATATGTCGACCTTCTATTGCACCAAATAATCATTAGCTAAGTTTTCTTATTTTAACAAAAAAAATGGCTTCATCACCACTTTCAGCCTTAATCCTTGATGGACCAACTTTGCGATCCACTTGATATAACATCTACTAACAATCATATAATTTGAATTTAATGACAAAAATTCAAGTAACATTATGGGCAAGTGTGGATGTTTTTGGCCCCTAAAGGTTTTTATGACAACCATTCAATGAGTGCACTATCTAACATACTCAACTCACAATGGGAATAGTTCATTGCAAGTCATGGTTACAATGGTTGCCAACAATAATACTTTATCAAAATGATTATAATAATAAGCAACTAATGTTATCTTTTTATCTATAAGTTATTTGATGAAAGTCCCTTGGGAATATCATTAGCCATCCTAACAAGATCTCGCTAGATTTCATTTTTCCCAAACTTTGAAATCATTGCCATGATTAAATAACTCAAATTACAAATGCAGTAGTTCCAATAAATCATCCACACAAGGTCACCACCCACACTAATCAGGCATTTTCAAAAATTCGACTCCATGATTCTTAGCCCATACTTCAAATGAATAAATTATTCACCTCTTTCTCTACAAAAAAATATGGCAATCTAATACAAGATAGTTGATGTTTTTGGGACTTTTAGATGGTTAAGATCTTGTTTCGAAACCTTGATAAAGTCTTCATAATATCTTACTTTGGGGCCTTGAAAAACCTTGATAATATCAAAACCAATTAAGAAAGGAATATATATTTTTTATGCCTAAACTTTAACTGCCTTTAATGGTAGTGCTCCAAAATTGTCACCATCCTTGCATAACATGACACACCCAACTTGAAAGCAAACCATATAGAATTTCACCCACCCACATGAAGAAAATCTTGCACAACTACCAGCATTCAACATACTTGTGCAATTGATGTTGTTGTTGATTCCAATGGTGTATCCACTAACAAACACGTAAAAGTATTTGTCATTGCATCCTCCACATTTAATCAAGGTTCAAGGTCCTAAAACATTTTTACGTTTAGGTGACATTTGCAAATCAATATAATTTAGATCAAATTGTAAGATCATTATAAAATGACCCCATTTGTCATATTCAATTCAAAATAAATTGAAATTAGTAAACACCATCAACAAGCCCATGAAACAACCAAACAACATTGGAAAAAAGGGGAATATGCCAACTTAACAACTTTGGAATGCTTGAGATTTTATAGAAAGTATTTTGACATACTAGAATAAGAACCATGCCTACTAATTTTGCAAGAGCCACCAAAAGTTCAATGTGTCCATTCTGCACTTGTAGACCACCCACATGTTCAATGCACAAAAAGATGTGGCTTGGGGTATGAAACTCCTCACCAAATAACATGGCTATTTTTTTTCTATCAACCTCATTTTTAAGGTTCACAACCTCCTTCCAAAGCTCTATAAGCTAGTGACATGTGAAACTTCTCTCCACATCAGGAGCACCAGTTTTCAAGCTCCTATGATCAAGGGAAAATCCCATTAAGCATGAGCCTTGGCACATATGCTTATTCTCCATTCCCATGTGTTGCAATATTGGATACTTCTACGTTAAGTTCGTGGCACCTAATACCTGTCAAAGATAACACTTTTTGACTTGTTAAAATGTTTGTCCACAATTTTGTTTCATGAACATATGTGTAATTTTTAAAAGTATATTGTTTAAGTTAATGTTACCCTAGGGGGTCATAATTCCCAACTTCCAAATACTTGTTCTTGTTTTCCTTGCTTGCACAATTGGTTGGAACAAATGATTAAAATCCTCAAAGTAATGTTTGGTTAAGGTTTTTTTCAAGCACTGACATAGTAAAAGATTAGTTGATTAGGATTTAAGGTTCTCATGGATGGATACTGATCTTGCATTATTGGTTTGTGCTTTGTAAGCTAGTTTATATGTTTTTAAGTTTGACACATTCAATGTGAAAACCTTAGTGTCTTTCAGTGGGGTACATAATTAGGTTAGTGTTGTCATAGGAACTCCTCACTAGATAATCCAAATAGAACTGCAAGAACCCAAGTTGGAGAGTTACTCCCGAAATTTTGTGAGAAACCAAACTACCAATTGTTTTTGCAAGAAGCTCGAAAAGTGGAAATGATGGGAGTTTGCTAGAATTTTCTTTTAAAAATAAGTTGTGGGTGGGTAATGGATATTTCTCCAATGAAGAGGAAACTAAAGGTAGAAGCAACCTCATGAGCCATAAATATGTACAACTCCTTTTTTGCTTGAATCCTTAAAGTTCTCAAAGAAAGAGGAGAGAGAAAAGTTGTCGAGAAGAAAAGGTTAGTGTTGCAACCTTAGCTTTGGGCTCACGACCAAGGCAAGGGCTTGCAAAGGTGTGGGCCAAAAGTGAACTTAGGAGCCACATTTCATGCTCCCGGTAATGCAAGAAAGTTTAGGGAATGAACCCCCACATTCCCAAATGAGCTCCCACTTTGGGAATTGGAGTCCCAATGGACTTCTGAATTTTCAAGAGGCAATTGTAGGGGTCAAAACTCATTGGATTGAAATTTTTTTATATCATTAGAAAGCCCTTGGAACCTAGATGTCTAAATTGGGCTCATATGACCCATTTGGAGACTTCAAACACAAGTAATGGTCAAAAGAAGGGCCGGGAGTCAAATTGGCAATTTGACTTTCGACCATTAAAAGTCAGGAATCACCTTGATTTCCTTGCGTGGGTGGCGTGCCACAAACCGTTGGAAAGCTTTTAATGAGGGCTAAAACTTTTCTTTGGACCTCATTTCAATCGGAAGTTTGCACACGAAGTTATAGGCCCCTAAAGTTGTAGGAGTCCCAACTTCGAGAATTTCGAGACTTCCACTTAGGAGTCTCAAAACAAAATGACATTTGGATGTGGGTCCCGTGACCAAGCACATAGTATACTATAAGGGGGAAGGTGGTGGCTTATTTCAAGTCCAGGCCATGGTGAATTTTGTGAATCCGTGTTTGCTCGTGGCTCGTCCGTGCACCAAAAGGGTTCTAGCTACGCATTAACCAACCTATTGTCTGGTTTGTGTAGGTCTGTGTGAGTAAATGACTTGCTTGTCAATCTTCCTAGTCCCATTTCAAAGCTTTAGCATGCCCCTCTACCCATCAAGTGCTACGAGTTAGGGAACGCGACCCAACTCCTTCTCCTTCCATTGTCTTTTTCTTTAGATTCGCAACAGAGTCTAGCAAGGAGCTTGGGAATGCGTTAGTTAGTTTCAACCTTCTTGGATTCTAAATCTAAAATTGTAATGCATTTGCCTTTCCTCAAGGGTTTAAGTTTCGAAAGATGCACTCAAAGCTTGTTCCTCTATATTTCTTGTCTAAATTCTAACACTCAAATCAAACCTTGGGTCCTCTTTATTGGAGATCCAATAAGAAGAGACAATTCTTGAAAGATAGGTTTTAGAGGTTATTTTGGTCATGTATGTTGATGACATATTTATCATAGGGAATGATGAATAGGGAGTAGCCCAACATAAGTCTTAATTGATGGTAGAATTTCCTATGACTAACTTGGGCCCTGTGCAAAATATTTTGGTATCAAATTGAAGCGCACCACACACAATCTCTCGCTTCATTAGACATCCTATGCTTGCAATCTCCTTAATGAATTCCACATGGTTAATTCCACACCAACTCACATTCCCATGCATGAAAGCACTTGTTTTCAACATGATACCGGCACTAAACTAATCAACGCTGATCTTTATCAATGAATGGTAGGTAAATTTCATTATTTGACCAAGATCTAAATTGACTTTCAATACGTCATCAACATTGTCAGTCAACACATGCAAGCACTTCTTCATGTCGTTTGACAATTTTTTTACTACATCCAAAAATACCTGTCACTTGGCCTTTTCTTTGGTGATGGGGAGGATACCCAATTTCAGGGATTTTTTAATGTAGATTACGCATTTGATTTAGATGATTGAACCTCCATAACAACATACATTTTCCTTCTTGGATCTACACCCATCTCATGTTATTATTGGAAACAAAATTTTGTTTCACGGTTGTCATGTGAATGTGAGTATTGATCGTTAGCAAACTATTGTTGTGAGGTCGTATGGATTCATCGACTATTGCATGAACTAGGATTAAACATGAGTGTTGTCCCAACCCTAGCCTTGGGCTCGTGACCAAGGCAAGGGCTTACAAAGGTGCGGGCCAAGAATGAGCCTAGGAGTCACATTTCATGCTCCCAGGAATGTAAGAGAGTGCAAGGGAATGAACCCAAATGAGCTCCCACTTTGGGAAATGGAGTCTCAATGGACTTTCGGATTTTCAGAAGGTGATTGTAGGGGTCAAAACTCATTGGATTGAAAAGTTCCTTATATCATTGGAAAGCTCTTAGAACTTAAATTTTTAAAATGGGCTCGCATGACCCATTTGGATACTTAAGACATAAGTTATGGCCAAAAGAAGGGCCAAGAGTCAAATTGTCAATTTGAATTTTGACCATTAAAAGTCGGGAATTGTCCTGATTTCCTTGCATGTAGGTGGTGTGCGACATACCGTTGGAAAGTTTTAGCAAGAACTATAACTTTGGTTCAGACGTCACCTCAATTAGAGATCTCCACACAAAGTTATGGTCCTCCCAAGTTGTAAAAGTCTCAATTTCAAGAATTTCGGGACTCCCACTGGGGGGTCCTGGAACAACATGCCATTTGGGTGTTGGCCCTGTGGTTAGGCATAGAGTATACTATAAGGGGGAAGGTGGTGGCTTCCGTCAAGTCCGGGTCGTGATGAGTCTTGTGAGTCCATGTTTACCCATGGTTCGTCCGGGACCAAAAGTGTTCAAACTACGCATTAACCAACTTGTTGTTTGGTTTGTGCAAGTTCGTGTGAATAATTGATGTTTGTCACTTTTCCTAGTCCCCATCCCAGAGCTCCTACATGCCCCTCTACCCCGAAGTGCTACGAACTAAGGAGCGTGCTTCGACTCCATACTTTTCCGTTGTTTTCGCCTTAGACTTACATTTGAGTTTATCAAGGAGTTTGGGAATGCATCACATGGTATTCGAGCTCTGGTATAACTCAATCCACTTATTGGGGAGTTTTGATGGCACTAAAGAGGACCTGTAAGCTAGTACACAAGACCATGCTGGAAAACCCCACCCATGACTTAAATGTTCTATCCAAGGCCACTAGGGAGGAGGAATAAGAGAATTTTGAAGGACAAAAAGACCATGAGAACCACGATGATCATGAAAATGAAGAAGAGCAACTAACCACAGTCCTTTTCATTCCAGAACAATTGGAAGTTTTACTCAAAATGAATAGGCTTAATTTCATTGAATTGGTTGCGGCCCTCAAAGGAGGATCATCGAAAGGTGTAGGATTTAAGCTTACTAAACCTAGGAATTTTGACAAGGTTTGAAATTGGAAGGTTGTAAATGTTTGACTTGCAAAAATGGAGGATTATTTTCATGCCACCAAAATTTTGCGACATTCGGCCATGGAACTTGCCCAATCCTACTTAAAAGGCTATGCTTCCACATGGTGGAGGATAGTGAAGCAAGAGGAAGGGAAGACCCATGGCTACACATGGGAATTCTTCAAGGAACACATTGAATTGGAATTCATTCCAAAGAATTTTAATTACATCTCAAGATGCAAACTCCATGACCTTGTGAATGCAACAAATGACAACTTGCGCCAATATGTGAAAGCATATTCTGAACCAATGCTTGAAATCTGGCATATGCATGAATTAGATTGGGTGTGCCATTTTGTGATGGGGCTTTCAACTTGGGCCAAGTGCAAGCTTGAGGAGAATTGACCCGCCTCATTATCCAAAGCCATCATGAAAGTGGAAGGCTTTTCGGATGTGGGATGGGGCGAAAAATCCGGGTTTAAAAAGGAGAAAAAATTTCCTCACAAGAAGACACACCATGAAGGGGAATGGAACCGAGGGCAAGACACCTCAAAAGGGGAAAAGCCCAAACAATTCCAAGGCTCGAACTTCAAACCCAAAGGAAATTTTGTCAATAAGGGGGTTTCTTTTAAAGAGGCCCAACCCAAGAGGGATGTTACTATAAAACCCAAAGGAGCGTGCTTCAATTGCAATGAAGTGGGACATTACTCCAAAGATTGCCCCAAACCCAAACCGGGGAATGGGGGTTCCAAAGTAATTGCCCTTATCGCCAACCTAGTCCAAGGTGAACGTAATTGCCTTATTTTTAAAAAAAGGAAGGTTTCTAAACGGGACATGTTATGTTTTTTGGACACATGGGCTTCCCACAACTTCATAAATCGAAAAAATGACGAAAAAATGGAGCTCTAGTTGTAGGAGTTCAAGGCACCCATTGAAGTGCACTTTGCAAATGGGGTTCCCCATCCCACCACATTGCAAGCAAGAGATGAGCCTTTTCAACTAAGGAATTGGAAAGGAAAGGTGGATTTGTTGGTCTCCACCTTAGGGGGAATGGAATGCATTTTGGGAATGGAATTCATAACCCATAATAATGTGCTCATAGAAGGGCATAATAGGTTAGTTAGAATCCCATCCAAAATGGGATCGTCCGGGTGAAAGCACATGAAGTGCCTAATGTGGGTGGATCGACCATCCACCTGATGTTAGGAAAGACTTTGAAAAAGGAATGCATAGGAGGTTATGGCATGTTGTGTGTGATGCGTTTGTTGGACGAATTTGAACAAAAGGAAATTACCAATTTGGTGAGTCTTCCCAAGTGCATTAAGCAAATCTTGAACAAATTTTCGGATGTGATGCTTAAAGAGTTGCTCGATGAATTGCCCCTAAGAAGACAAGTTGACCATTCAATCAAGGTGATGCCAGGAGTGGCACCTCCCACCAAGGCCCCATATCGAATGAGTCATGAAGAATTGAAGGAACTTAAATTTCAACTTTTTAAAAAAATTCCAAAGGGATACATCAAACCTATTAAGTCACCATATGGGGCACCTGTCCTCTTTGTTCACAAGAAGGATGGGATGTCGAGGATGTGTGTGGATTATAAAGCCCTCAACAAGGCGATAGTGAATAATCAATACCCATTACCTCGAATTGATGATTTGTTTTATCGACTTTTGAGAACTAAAGTGTTTAATAGGATTGACCTACGTTCAGGGTATTACCAAATTCAAATTGCAAAAGGGGATGAAGAAAAGACCGCTTGTCGCACAAGGTATGGCTCATACGAATTCTTAGTGATGCGTTTTGGACTCACTAATGCACCCACCACATTTTACACATTCATGAACGACATTTTCCAAAAGTGGTTTGATCGTATATATAGATGACATTTTGGTTTATAGCAATTCCATGGAGGAGCATTTGGAGCATCTCCGGAAGGTGTTCCAAAGGTTGAGGGAAAACAAGTTATACGCTAAGTTTGACAAATGCGAATTCAAGGTGATGGAAGTGGATTTCCTTGGACATAGGATCACCCAAGAAGGCTTGAAGATGGAAACCACAAGGTGAAGGTAATTTTGGATTGGGAGCCACCTAGGTTGGTTTTGGCCTTAAGATCATTTTTAGGATTGGTTTCTTATTATCGCAAGTTCATCAAAAACTTTGCAAAGATAGCCACGCCTTTGACAAACCTTTTGAAGAGGTCATTTAGAACTTATGAATGGGACAAAGTATGCAATGAAGCCTTTGAAACCTTGAAAGGCATTTTGGTGAAAGAATATGTGTTGAAGTTGCCTGACTTTGACAAAGATTTTGAGGTCCACTCCAATGCCTTTGACTTTACGATTAGAGGAGTCCTAATGTAAGATGGAAGGCCGGTGGCATTTGAAAGCAAAAAGTTGAGTGACATAAAATGAAGGTGGCCAACACATGAAAAGGAAATGTGGGCTATGATACATTGTCTCAAGACTTGGGCCATTACGTAGGCTCCAAAGATGTGGTGGTGTGGACTGACAATGTCACCTTGAAATACTTTGCCACTTAACCAAAATTGTCATCAAAACAAGTGAGATGGCAGGACACATTAGCCTTGTTCAATGTGGACATTCAACATAAGCCCAGGAAGGAAAATGTGGTGCCTAGTGCACTAAGTCAAAAACACCAACTTAAGGTGGTGTATGTGGGGGAAACAAAACTTCAAAAGGAAGTTTGACTAGCAAGCTGTTGTGACAAGTATGCCAAAGAAATAAAGCAAAACATTCAAAAAGAAATCAAATCACATTTCCACTTACAAAATGGACTATTGTGGTATAAACAAAATTGGCTCTATGTTCCAAAAGGGAGGCTCAGGGATGTGCTTTTGAAGGAATGCCATGATGGACCACTTACAAACCATGGTGGTGCAAAGCGCACTACAACATTCCTCAAGAAGTCCTACTATTGGCCTAATTTGAAAGATGATGCAGAGGAATATGTGAAGACTTACTTAACTTGCCAACAAAATTGAGCACTCAATTAAAAACAAGCAGGATTGTTATGACCATTATCGATTCCTGAAAGGCCATGGGAAAGTGTGTCCATGGATTTCATGGTGAGTTTGCCACCATCAAGGGGATTTGATGCGATCATGGTGGTGGTTGATCAATTTAGCAAGATGGCACACTTCATTCCCACCAAGGAAAGTGCCACGGCCTAAGAGACGGGAAGGTTGTTTTTCACGCACGTGTTCAAGCATCATGACCTCCCCAAGGACATTATGTCGGATCAAAACCCAAAGTTCACAAGCAAGTTTTGATGAGCCTTGTGGAAGCACATGGGGTCAGAGCCCAAGATGAACACCTCATTCCGACCCCAAATGGATGGACAAACCGAGAAAGTGAACTTGGTTATCCAATAATTCCTAAGGAATTATGTGGCGACAGATCAACAAGATGGAGTGGACCATTTGGAGTTGGCCGAATTTTGCTACAACAATTCGAAACATTTGGCAATAGGTTCCATTCCCTTTCAAATGGTAACGGGCAAATCATCAATTGTGCCTACAATTTGGGCCGCACATGGGCAACCCCCAAGTGATGCAAGTGAGGAAGTGTCAATGGTCACACAACTTGATGAAGAGAGGCGGCACTTATGGGAGATGGCTAAAGCCAATCCTGAAAACGCACACAAACGATATAAGGATTTTGTGAAAAAGTCCCGACAAGAGGTGAACTTTGAAAAAGGAGACAAAAGTGTGATTGAACATCAAAAATTTCTGGTTGCCAAAAGGTCTAAGCCACAAGTTCTTGGGCCCATATGCGGGTCCATTCAAAGTGTTGGAAAAGAAATTTCCCGACACTTACAAGTTAGAACTATCGAAAAGTCTTCAAATTCATCCCATATTTTATGTTTCATTTTTAAAGTTGGTCTCTCATGATGCCTCAAGGCTTAATTGAAAGTAGAACTCAAGGCCTCCACCCGACCTCATTCATAATGAACCATGAGGATGTGCTCAAGTCAAGGCAACTGAGGGGTCGAAAGTGGGAATACTTGGTCAAGTGGAAAGGATACCATCCAATAGAGGCATTTTGAGTGAATGAGTCAGATATGGAACATGCTTAAAAAGCCATAGAAGAATTCCATAATAGACCGACAAAGAAGCAAAAGAAACATTAAATGTGATCAAGACATCACCTTTCTTTTAGTGGAGTAGGGAATTACACAAATGTACCACATCAAGTTGCAAGTGAAATAAAGGCAAAATACTTTCAAGAGATTACATCATGAACATAATGAGTATTATTAAAAGAGTGGTCAAATGGCATGAACAAATTGAACTTTCTTGCATAAGCCCAAATCAAAATCAGACTCCCACATTGGTGCTAAGAAAAACCTTGGCCCCAAAAGAGGAGGCAAACAAGATGAGCTTGCAAGGACGTGCACATGTTTAAAGTGCATCCCAAAGGGTTGGTTGGTAGTGGTGGCCAACACAGGAAGTCATGACCTTGTTCGTGTACTATAATCGCATAGCTTGAAACTTAGGTTTTTGTAAAGCCTAAACGTTGTTTCTTGTACCTTGATATGCATACCTTTAGTTAAGCTTGATTGTTGTGATCAAGGCACAAGGTTGAGAAAGGAGTCATGTCAAGTAACTTAGGTCAAGATTAAACTTGGTTTGAGTTCCTCATGAAGCGAAGGATGGAATAATTGCCTCCCAAATGAAGGTTTTGTCAATTAGGCTAGTTTAGGTCTTTTGATGAAGCAAAGGTTAAGGGTTTTTTATGAGACCCCTGTGGACTTGCCAAAAAAATGTTGGAAACTTGGGGACGCCTAAATTAGCTTGAGGCAAGGTCTTGTCACAAAAGTCAGCAATCGATGGTCAAGGATCCAAATGAAAGTAATTGCATTGAGAAAATAATTTCCAAGTGTCAATGAGGACATTGACCTTTTCTTCTAGTGGGGGAGACTATTGCATGAACTAGGATTAGACATGAGTGCCCTCACAACAATCATGTGTCACAATTAGAGCACCATTAAACTCTCTAAAAACCTAGTTTTTCATGATAAACAAAGCATTTTGAAATAGATTGGCATTTTATACAAGACAAAGTAGAAGAGAAAATAGTCCATGTTAATTTTATGAGTATAACAAAGCAACTTGTTAATATGTTCACGAAGGCCTTAGGTCGAATTAAATTTGAAGCATGTAAAAGTAGACTCAATCTAAAGAATGTTAAGTTTGAAAATTAGATAATGATCTAGTGAGTCTCTATTTAAATAGTCTCCTAAAAATTTGATTGGGATTAGCAAAATTAAAGTGTGTGCATGTGTGATTACATTATGAGTGGAATTATTTCTTCTAGTAAAGTGTGAAGGAATTTGTTGTTGTTGATGTAAAAATGATGAAAAAAATGTTGTTAATTAACGAAGAAGATGTTTAGATCTTGCTGACGAAGACATTGCCAACGAAAAAACATTGTCCACATCTTGCTTGGAGATAATGTAGAAGAAGTAAATCTATGTTGCCTTGTTGTTCGATTTCCCTCATCCACCATTTCTTGCCGATCAAAAGTGTTTGTGTATGTTGAGTGTACGAAGGGGTGTTGGAATCGATATATTTTCATCTTAATATCATTCATCCCTTTGATAGATTATGTTAAAACTTTTAGTATGCATGTTAAATTTAAAAGGAATATTTGAGAGGTTTTTTCTTTTTGTTTTGTGAATTGGTTTTTTCCCATGTGGTGATTTCCATTTGTGATTAACATTAGTTCTTCATTCAAAATCTAGTGAAATCACTTGACGTAGAAAGACACCTTTTATTGTAGCTAAAATCATCCATTAAAACAACTCCACAGGTGTTCTCAATATATGGCAATGGAACACAATATTTCTCAAAACCACGATTAATTTATTTTCTTTTTTTCCCAACCCCACACTAAAACTAACACTACAAATGATCGGTAACCAATAAGAACTATTAACAACCCACTTGGACCAACCACATGTCTAATAGTTTATCCAATAATCAATAGCAGGCATTGTCCTTTTTTAAGCCTTATGCTTGCTTTCGAGAAAATGTCCAAGCCAAAACCATTGTGTTAAGCCAAAATTTATTGTCTAAGGCCATATACCCAACATTTATGGAGCTACTCTTAGGCCCACTTTACACTAGGAGTTGAGGTTGATGTTCAACTCAAATCACACATTCCTATTGGTGCAAAAGTTGAAATCAGCCCCAAGGGCTAAATTACACTAGGAATCAAGGTTAAAATAGAAAAAATCTTTCAATCTACCCTAAGTTACTAGTAAATGCTAAACTTTATGGCCTTGTATTGACCCCAAGGGTAAAGAAAAGGATACCATCAAATTTGGGAAGCCAATTTGTGACCCTTATGGCCAATGTTGTAACATTTATTAGTAATTTGGGGCTAGACAAAAAGCCAAAAATGCTCAAAGTTAACCCCAAGTTTTTTCAGCCTTGATTCTTAGTGTAAATCAAGCTTTAGATTAAATCAGGATCTTTGAGTTCAAATTTAACATTTCTTTGATGTGTCTTGGAGTTATTATCAAGGAAAGGGTTCATTCAAGAAGGTGAATGTACTAATGTGGGTGCAAGTTTAACTTGGCCATTAATTACAAGTTACCCCAATTCTTTCACAAACAATAGACTTGGTTGTGGGCACCATAACACAAAGCAAGTCATAAAACCAAATATGAGCAAAAAATAATTGGCTTTCATTAGGCTAAGGCCTTAGATCTCGAATCCAACATGTTTGTACTTTGCACTAGATGTCAATCGTGCTAATTATGGTTCTCCACATAAGGAATCAAAAGGGTCTTACAATAAAACACCAATAGGCCCACTTTAGACAAGGGTCTAGGGTCCAATTTCCTAGGAACCAATTTGAACTCATGTGAAACAAATTGAATCCTTGAGTTGGAATGTTCTTTGGTCCCCAACTTGATTCTTGGTTCTCCACATCATGAGCTCTCCTTTTAGCATTGTCTTTTGGTCCAAACCAATTGATTTCCCTTCCGAAATAGGTGTCGTATTAGCCTCAATTTGCCACTTTTTGGTTTTGGACCCTTGTCTAAAGGCCTTGGGATTAATTTAAAATTTTCCACCAATAAGATTGTTTGAATTCATTGGTCCCTACACCTTCGACCCTCATCTAAAGTCGCCCTTAATTTCACAACATTTATTTCCATAATTCTTCTATATGCTTTCAGGTCAAAATAGTACTTTGCATACACTTGCAGATTTTCATCACCAAAAATATCACTATCTTTTTCACAAGGCAATGCATTAGTTTTAAGAACATGCATTTAACCAACCCATTGTGAAACATGGGCTAGCTAGATGAAACACATGGTAGATTATAAAGCTTGGTGATATGGTAAGGAAAATGGTAAACATGCCAAGGGTCTTGAATGTTACTAATACGAAATGACTACTCCATGTCACTATGAGTCATACCGACACAACCATGTGCGGTAGTCTCAATTTTTAACAGTTACATCAAGGTTATTTGAATGGGGTGAGGTTATTAAGGGCTTTTAGCAACTTCATAGGGTGATGAGTGTGCATGGTGCGAAGGGGGTTATTTTCTTTTCCGAAATGCGTTAT
>Ga0116227_10004698_pt1 | contig 29499 bp, 26 predicted proteins | sample S1TSphgellanicum_FD_89693 | JGI IMG/M metagenome (GOLD analysis project Ga0116227, IMG submission 89693) | Host-associated microbial communities from peat moss isolated from Minnesota, USA - S1T2_Fb - Sphagnum magellanicum MG | ecosystem: Host-associated > Plants > Peat moss > Unclassified... | reverse complement strand
TTAAATAAAAATATATATATATATATATATATATATATATATATATATATATATATATAATTTAAAATAATTTATTTAAAATTTATATGAAAATATGAATTAATTAATTACCTACCCTACCTAGCTAATTAATTATGAAAAAATAATTATTTATTTATTTACTTAACAACCCTATGACCTAGGCTTAGGCTAGGCCACCTAGTTTAACCACCTAGGCTAAACCAAGCCATTTAAATTAGGCCAAGTAGCCTAGGCAAGTGGTCTAGTAGGCTTTGCAACCTAGGTAACCTAATTATAACATCTAATTAACCAAGGTAATGTAGGTTGCAAGTGTGGGGATTTGAACTCCTCACCTCCGCATTGAAGAGTGAAGTGTTTAACCATTGCACCACCACCCCATAAGGATTCGTTTTTGGACAACATATCGTAATGAACATGATTTTGGATCAACATATTGTAATCAATTTCCATGATTTTTTTTCAACATGTTGCACTAAATGAATTTGAATTTTTTTTCACTATTTACATAAATAGGTAGGTTATAGATAGATAAACCTAGGTAGGGAGGAGGTATTTATTAATAAGTGCATGCACTTAGGTAACATGTAGATTATAGTCTATTGGGCCTTATAGGTACTTACTAAGTCTATGTTTATACCTACTTAATAAATTACCTACACCTATGCTATTTAATAAATTATGTAGGTACCTATTAACCTATTAATAGATCTAGCCTAGGCATATTAGGTAAGTAGCCTAGTTTATTAAATGGGTTTAGGCTAGTAAGCTACCTACCAAATATTAGGTTAAGTTACCTACCTAGTAGCTTAGGTGGCCTAACTCAAGTTAATTACATACCTACTTAGTAGGCTTAGGTGACCTAGGTAACCTAAGTTAGGCTATGTACTTACTTAGTAGGTCTAGGTTAAATTATGTATCTACCTAGGTAGCTTAAATTGAGTTACATACCTAAATAGCCTAGGTTAGGTTATATACCTATTTAAGTAGCTTAGGCTAGGCTATGTACCTACCTAGAAGGCCTACATAGCTTAAGTTAGGCTACATACCTACTTAATAGGCCTAGGTAGCTTAGGTTAAGCCACCTACCTTGTAGGCCTAGGTGTCTTAAGCTAGGCTACATATTTAATATGCTTAAGTGGTTTACACTATGTATGTAGTTACCAAATAAACCTCAATAGCTTAGGTTAAGCTACCTACTTAGTAGGCGTAGGTGGATTAAACTACTAGTTACCTAACTTGTAGGATAAGTTATTTATTTACCAGGCCTAAGTGGCCTATGTTATGTTAGGTAGGTTTAGGCTAGGCTACATAGCTAGTAACATATTACCTAACAAGTAGCTTACTAACCTATTAGTTATGTTAGGCTAAATAGGTAGTCTAGGCCTAGCTTAACCTATTAGTTATATTAGGTTAGGTAGGTAGCCTAAGCTTAATGAGCAAGTTAAATCATCAAATGAGTACATGGCTCATTTGATTAAATGTCAAATCACAATGGTCAATTTGATTAAACCCTATCAAATCAAGATGGCCAATTTGACTAAGCCATGGCCATTTTGATGGACATTTGTTCATTTTGATCAGATCTTTGATTTGATATTTGGTCGCAAAGGTCACTTTAGTCAAATGTACTAGTCAAATGTAACGTGTGTTTTTTATGCCCCAAACCTTTAGTCAAAATGAACATACCTTTTGGTCAATGTGAACACTTTGATCAAGTTGGCCTTCTAAAAAGTCGTAATTTCTTGTAGTGAAATATGAATTTTTGTTAACAATATAGGATTTCTAGTTGGATTGACACATAATCAAGGTTTTTAGAAAATTATATAATATGTTTTGATTTCTTAAACATATTGATGACCTTAAATGGTGAATTATGTGTTAGGTTCATTGTATAACTTGTTCAACACCATGTCAATTTTTCAAAACATATATTTCATAAATAGTTTTAAGCATACATAACACATGAAATTTTCATAAAAATGGTAACCTAGCCCTACCTAAAAATGTAATAAACATTTCATCTTCAAGGAAGGTTTTCAAATTATGTATTTTTGAAGGTCAAAAGCATGTTTGAAAACAATCAATGTATATCCAAATCAAAACATAGTTTCAATTTTTTTTTCACTTCTAAGCTTTTGTAGTCATAAATTTATAATTTTTAACAAAGTTTGAGGAAAAATGTTGTAGTTTAGCATAGAGTAAAGAACGTTCAAAAAATCTGCACAAGTCAGCATCCAACTAGTGCACACTGCTTATGATTCACTAAATCACTAATGAAACAACTCAAAATTTCACAAAAGCTTCTGAGATGCAAATTTACAAGTATACAAATTCGAGCTGTGAAATTCCTTCCAGTGATCTGCATGCCAAATTGATTATTTCTCCTAGTAATTAACTGCATTGAGCTCCATGCTAACCAATCTTGTGGATAATTGTTGTCCCTATTGCTTCAAATTGCTTCTAGAGATGCAACAAAAACTCCTAGTTGTGCAGTGTTATTATGCCCTAAAATTTGGGGTAGATTGTTATAGATTTATCTACAGCTATTGTTGAAAGTTGATGAAATCAATGGTGGGGAGTCCTGGCAGCTTGTGAAGATGATGGTTTGACACTTTGTGAGTGACACTGATAAAGTAATGACACACTACTTCTTGCCATATAAGTTGCTTTAAAAATGCAACAAAAACTCAAACTCTCTTGTCCTTAATTCCCAGCTCCCACCCATCTTTTGATATGACCTCCACTTTGTCCAGATATGTTCTTTCTAATGTACTTCCTTATTTCCTCTGCTTGTATCTCATTAGGTCTTTTCTCCATTCCTCTTTCTAGTGTTAATCGCTAGCCAATGTTTTTCTTGGGACATTGCATTACATTTCACTTCTTTCAATGGCATCTTGATAGAGTCATGGCCAAAGTGCATAATACATCCTGCATCATGCCAGAGTCTTCACACTATTGCTAGTCTTGTGAAAGAAACACATTTTGCAGTTGAAGATCTCTGAACATGCATGCCTGTTGCTATTGATCAAATCGCTTATCTGGTTTATTTTTGTTTTCAGTTTTCTATGTTGTTTAGTTTGGTTTTTTTGTTTTTCCTATTGGCTAATATGTTATAGGATTTGAAATCTCTACTACAGGTCTGTCTGCTCATCTCTTGGTTCTATTCATATTGACTTGAAATTTGTACTTATCAAGATATTTTTCTATGAGTTCCAGCAATGCTGACTGAAAAGCCTACCAGCTTCATGAGGGTGCAGTTCTCTTCAGTACACCATGTTTTTGTTTTGACATTGTGTTCCTCATGTAACTGTTTCAGCTTGGTAAGCTGCCTCTTTATCTTCTACTAGTTTCGAAAGGATTCCCAGCACATGCGGTGTGAAATTCATGTTGGTGATTCTCTTGTCAAGAGTGGGTGGGAGTACTGCAAGAAGAGAGATTTCAAAACCTTGAAAAGCAGTGTTGGAGTCATTGGATCAATTGCCTGAATGTGACCTGTGGTATGTGTAGTTACATTGGGGGAGTTGTAGCTCTGGCAATACAATGAAAAAAAAGTTGCAGAGGATCAAGAGCAAGAACAGATGCACATCAGGTGACACAGCCACATTTGTGACTAAATGGAGGAAAAGTGCTGCTGCTACTCCTGCTTCATGTGTAGTGAACTCTCTGATGATGTTGTTCACTGCTATGCAGATTGCATCAAAATGATGAAACACCATCATCTCAACTAACCATCTCAGCAAAGTGCATCAACCCTGCATAGTATGAAAAGGTGTGTTTGATACCCGAGCCGTTTGCCCATATGACTGATCACAACAACTCCCTTTGCTACAAACTTGCAAACCTTCAACATATTTCAAATTCTCTACACAATATTCATAATGGTATTTGAATTTCTGGAAGTTTTTCAATATCTTTTCCCCCAGTTTCTAATCTCATATAAAGATATCATCTCAGGAAAGTCCCAGAATCCTTGAATTTCTTGAAGTTTCTGGGAAGAGACCAAATTTTGATGGATCCACTTTTTTGATACAAAACTTAGATTGCCATTGGGGTTTAGGGTTTAGGGTCATAAACAAAATGTATTGCTTTTAGATGCACATTTTGAAGGTTCACAATGTGCACTCCTAAACCTCTACAACATTGACTGATCATCTTATTTCTCTGCATTTCTGCTACTTAACATGTTGCTTTTCTGTTCGTTTATCTGTATATTCTTTTGTTTGGGATAGGATCCCGAAGACATGAATTACTATGGAAGAATGGGATATTTTCAAACTTACCCAAGGTGTTACATTCCATCCCAGTTCCACTGTGATGCAGCTGAAGTGAGCTCCAAAAAGGAGAACTGGGAATGGACGACTGAAGATATCAATCACTGTAAAAGCACTTTGATGCGGGCAGTGGGGAAACCATCAAATCCCTGAAACTTTGAAATTGGGTCCATACTTGCAGTGTTTTTTTTCTCGTTTTTGTGATGCAGCATGGGTGGCAATGATTCCACAAAAGATTTAGCATGAGTGGCGATGATCTCCCAGAACATTTAGTTTTAATGGCAAAATATTTGAGGAAACTGTCAAAACAGGAGAAAACTAGTAGAAAAATTGTAGAAATCTGGTGAAAATTCCATTGTCACTGGATGCAACCTGGTGCCTCAAACTTCATTCAAAAGCAATGTCTGGTGCATTGGAGCTAGAAACTCCTGTTCTGGTGGGTGAGGGCGAAATTTTGCCCCAATTCGCCAGAAAAAGAAAATAATGGTGTACCTTTTGATTGTTGCCATTTATCAATTCTTGTCCAAAAAGTTTATGATTTGATTTTGTCACATCATCATGTGATTTTGGCAAAACAAAATGTGTTTCTGCCAAATAAAAATATCTTTGAACTTTGGTGTGCATCTCTTGCCCACTGCTTAGCATGGTCATTGGATTTAGCTGGCTAAATAATTTTAGAATCCATAGTATATTGTTTAAAGTTTAGGGTTCACCTTTCTTTTCGGTTCACTTCGGCCACTTCCTCCTCCCTACTTCTTTTTGTTGGCCTTGCCTACCAAGGCGAGGATATTGTGTTTAGATTCATTATAGAGTATAGTAGCTTAAGGGATTGTGGCCCCTAGGTATTTTTATATAAGGATTTTTGAAAGATGATCTTTTGGTTTGTGTTAAGACCTGAGATTAGTTATAGAGTTATGATGCTGTGAAGGATTTTGGTTTCTTTTAGAGGATTTTATTTGAAGATTATATTTTTGCATGGTGAAATATTTGAATTTTCTTAATTCTTCTTTTGCCTTAAGATTTTTTTAAAATGTAAATGGCAAGGCCCCAGGGTGACACGCCCCTTGTTTCTTTTTTGTAGCTATTTATTTGTTTGCACTGCACACCTTTTGCACCTCATTTTGTTTATAGTAAAAAAGGACAAAAGAATTAAAGCTGTGGAAAACTTCCGAAAAACAATTGCAGAATTTTATCCATGAGCTTACATTTTCAAAACCAACGTTAATATACAATGTATATTGCATTTTTTGTTTGGCAAAAAAAATTGTCATTTGGTGACAGAAAACATTGCAGTGCTGCTCATATAAAGAATTTTTGTGAAAAAAAATCCATCAAAGTCGCCAGATTTCAACCAATTTTTTTCTTCTTAAATCACCAAATTCACCTCTCCTATTAATTAGATATTGGGAACCTGATGAGAACCCATTGGGAACTTAGACAGGACATAGTGGGAACAAATGGGGGAACCAGGGAAAAATGAAAAAAATCTTTCCCCCTCTCCTTAAAACTTAAAAGGAAAAAAAACAAGGCACCATGAGTGCATGCTTGGGCTCCCCATTGGCTGCATGCAAGTTTTTTCCCAAAAAAGATTGTCACCATTTTTGGCCTGGGCTGATACCGTAATACCTTTTCAGGTTCGGCATAAATTAAATTATTTTCAAATTTGCCGAATTTTTTGGATATTAATAGTTACTTATGACAAAAAATTTAAGAATTCATGCAATGAACTAAAGTTTGATACCTGAATCTCTCCAAGTGACTTTCCAGTAGTAAGTTACTCACCACCTACCCTCAAAAGCAGTAAAACTTCTTTTCTGCAAGCAGTTGCTTATAATGAATTTAATAGAGTGCCGAAATTTTCAGAATTCAAGTTTTAACTACCAAATTAAGAATTGAAAATTAAATTAATTATTCAGCACCGAGGTGCCAAACCTGAAAAGGTATTACGGTACCCCTTGCAAAGAACACCTTACCTATTTAGATGATAGGTCCTAGCAAGTCACAAAAATATAGCAGGATTCTTGAATTTTCTACTATCTGCTCCAACCTATAGCCAAATTTGGTTAATTCCTCTTGTGGATGATCACCAATATGGCTACATCTCAAATTTTAAAAAAAAGAAAAGAAAACACCCTAAACCCTAATTACTCACTGCATTTAAAAGCCTGCAAATTTACCCAGGGAGAAAGTCACTGTAACTTTTTGGCCCCTGACAAAACTGCACATTTCAGTTTCATAACTAAGCTTATCCTGGTTTTTGATATTTTGATTGTTTGCCAGAAGTATCTCTCTTATAGAAATGGAACATCAGACTTACTTTTTGACATTTTATGAACGCACCAGCCCTTCAGGTACAATTTAGGGTTTAGGGTTGACACAATTTTTTAGCTTTTATGAAAAGGGAGTGAGCACAGCATTTGTTGGTCTTCCCTACCAAGGCAAGGATATTGTGTTTAGATTCATTATAGAGTATAGATGGTAGCTTAAGGGATTTTGGCCCGTAGGTAGTAGGTCTATTTTTATATGAGGATTTTTTTTAATATGATATTTTGGCTTGTGTTGAAACTTGAGATTAGTTATAGAGTTATGCTCTCTTGAAGGATTTTGATTTCTTCTAGAGGATTTTTTTGAAGATTATATTGTTGCATGGTGAAATATTTGAATTTTCATAAATCTCCTTTTGCCTTAAGATACTTTTAAATGTAAATGGCAAAGTCACAGTGTGACACACCACTTTGCACCCCTTTGTTTTTTTTTTCCAGCTCTTGCCAGAGGGGAAGTGCATACATTGATGTTCAGTATACCACCCAGGCAGGTTTCAGAGGATGGAAATCAAATACATGATTTGAAACCTCGCAAAAGACTGGGCAGCAAACAAATGCACCATAGTTGCATAACATTGAAACTGAATGAGCATATGGAGTAAAGTGTTTTGAACTAAAGTTTGTGAACTTGTCTAAAGGACAATGGACTAGGCTAGTGAGGGATTGATGCAGTATGGTGAACTCACTGAAGGGACAGCCATTGAGTGAAGCAAAGTGAGACCAATGTGCAAACAGCCCATCAAATGATTTGAACCTGGCCAGTTGGTTGGTTGGGGTTAAAGACTAGCTCCATAAATGTGTTGTGCCTGTTGTAATGCATGTGATTTAAGCAAATATATCATGGGATGCATGGCAAAAATAGCAAACATTATTGTTGGGATAAGCATGCCCCCTGTCTGGTAGGACCTCAAGTACCTTCCTAAGTATAAGCACCAAACACAATTAAAACTTTTTCTTCCCATGGCCACAAGTGTGTAATTTGGTTCTCTGATGTAGTAGGGGAAGGGCATACCCACCCCAATCCCCATGCCCAAGAGCAATTGAAATGTTTTTGGGCCTGGATCACTACCCTACCACCAAACATTTATTTAGATCTTTGTAATCTGTGTTTCATTTTCAGGGATTTAAAATGTTATGGGAGCTACCTCAAGCTCTAGAAATCACCTTCGAAGTACAAAGGAAAACAAGTAATGAAGAAATAGCAAGAAGAAAAATAAGCTTTCCAACTTACAAATCGCATTTTTTTTCTTTTTTCTTCTCTTTGTACCCTCCCTCCTTTCAATGCTTTTAACTTTCTTATTTCTTGTTCATTTTAAATGATTTAAAGTTCTATAGGAGCACCACCTTGAGTTCTACAAATCATCTTGGAACTCTAATAGCGACAAAGCAACATACAAGGAATTTTTTTGGGTTTTCAGGGACTTTCAGCCGTTTGTTTTTATGAGTTCTTGACCCCCTCTACTTTGGGGGCCGTAATTTTCTTTCTCAATTCTAATTTATTTTTGACAATTTTTAGTGCACCAGATGCACCAATAGGAGGGTTCAAGTTTGTTTGGACACCGAAAACAACGCAGCACCCCCCTTGGATCCTGAGCGCTTAACTGTTCACTCACCAGCTGTTCTGCCATAATGAATATTAAGAAGCATGTTAACTGCCAGTTAACCCTCAGTTCCAAACTTTTTCCCCCCCATAAAAACATTTGTTTTTCAAAAATTTCAGTTCCAGTTCCAGATTCAGGTTCTAGTTCCAGTTTTAGAACTGGATCTAGGTTTTGAACCCAATTCTGGTTCCAGTTTCAAAAATCAGATTTGGTTTTGGTTCATTTTTTACTAATCCAAATCAGAACCAACAATTGTAATAGCTCAAATTGTCAAGTAATTGGCCAACACCGGTTTAAATCTAACTTAATCTTTGAATGGAGTAACCTTGCTACACTAGGGATATAAGTATAATTTTCTTTAAATGAAAAGAGGGAAGCCTTGGTTTTTGGTCAAGTTATTGCTTTTAATTTTTTATACATAACAATTAATACACAATCTTTGGCCACAGTGAACCAGCACCCACCAGCACACCATCCATCAGAGGCCCACAGTGAACCAGGACCCACCAGCGCACCATCCACTGGATGCCCATTATTACTCAGTTGTGGATGAACCTCAATTGGGTTACTATTTGGTTCCACCTTGGTAACCAATTCTGTAGGAAATAGGTTTCATACATAGGCAGACAAGTAGGAAAATAGGTAATTGCTAGGTAAGTAGATGGTTTATACATAGGTAAGAGATGTTTTTACGACCTACCAACTAACAACCTGCTTGAGGGTTGTTGGTAGGTATGTAGGTAGGTAGGTAGGGGAAAAAAAGCACTAAACTAACCACCATGGTTAATGAGGGAAATGGAACCTTGTAACAAGTTTTTAACTTTTAGGGTTTGGATGTGTACTTGAAGGACTTTTAGGGTTTTCAAGGAAGAATGGTTTTTCTTGTTTTCGGCTAGGAGTCTTTGTAAATGGCAACAATGGAGACAAGGATGGAGATGTGGTGGTGTTTATGGCGTTGAAGTTTTTATGTTGTTTTCTTTTATTTGGGATGAGAATGTTGTTGTGGATATTACTGGACGTTAGCTAAATTGTGGCAAGGGAGCTGCCAAGTGAAAAGTGGCCGACGAAAATCTCACTATGAGGTGGAAGTCTCGCTATGAAGCGGAAGAATGAAGAATATAAAAACAGATAAATGAAAAGGGGGGGAGGTTTTGTTTTTCAATAGGTAGAGGTTTTTAGAGAAGAGAAGCTAGATTTTTGTCTCCAATAGAAGTATAGAGAAATCCGTTGCATAATGTACTTGAAGAGGCAGAAATTTAGTCTAAGGGTGGGTTTTGATGGTTAATAAGGGGGATGATGAAAATCTTAGAGATTCCAAGGGCGGCCAAAAATCCTTCTCAATATGTATGTGTCGGGTTGATCTGTATGTGAGTGTTGTTGGCTTACATATCATGAAAGAACACCCTGATTACTTGGAACTCTAAAGAACAACTATAATCTATTGATTTTACAATGTGGATCATGCAAGGGGGGGTTGTCGTTCTTTGTAAAACTTGTGAAGCAGTCATTGGGGAGTTGAAGTGTGTTGTTTTCTTGCTTTTATGTGTTGTCAATATGAGGGATGGTGTCAAGAGCACTGGATTATGCAATTTGTTTGGGCTTAGGGATTTATGTTGAAAGTGTAATCTAGGACTTGGGTTCTTATGGAAGCTTGATGTGGTTTTGGGTTCATATGGTCTGAAAACATTGAGAAGGAGAAGGAAGGCTAGTGGGTTCAAGAGATAGAGATCAAAGCGTTCTGACCCCCTAGAAACCTCAAGCCTCTCTTTGTTGAAAAAAGCAGGAACTTAGGTGGTTACAGGATTTGAGTTAGGTGGCCATAGGCTCATGCCAGTGGGTGATTCTTAAAGTGTATTTACCATTTAATGTATGTGTTCTGTGTTTGGATGATTGTGTGGCCTAGATTTTGGTATCAAAGTAGGTCGACTTAGGTATACAATCTATTAATTTTGAACAACATTATGTGTGGTGATAGGTTTTATGTCTCGGGAAGCTATGTCTAGTCCTGATTCAAACTAGTTTGTTACTGATCTTCAATCAATCCATGATTAGCAAATTGTTAGGAATTTCAATAACCCTTCCAATCAACCATTTCCTAAAGTTGGATTTGTGGTCTTAAGGTTGGTTAGATTTGGCGTGGTGACTGCGGTGGGATTCAACCCTGCAAAAACATAAGATGGAGATATTGCCATCAAACTCACACATAATGGGTGTGTGTCTAGGGTGAGAATGTGAGTGAAGTCACAAGATGGAGCAAGCGACTGGTACACAAGTGCAGAATTGTAACAACAATTCCACTTCACCTCTTACCTCGCATAGATCTACCCACATTGTGTTAAATAGAACCAAAGGAGTTCCTAGGGTTGGAGATATCTTGATACCTTATTCTATAAAATCTCCTAACCACTTCACCAAATTTTTCATACCCGAAATTGAGGCCTTGTTCCAAGCAAGTGACAGGATTCTCAGAGTTGATGCATTTGGTATATCATCATGATTGGTGTGCTGGAGGCTTTGGCAGGATGTTGAATTTCAACAATTATGGCAACTAGATAGCTTAGATGAGCAAACTTTCTCACCTTTGCCAATTGTTTTTCAAGATCTTGTTCCAATAACTAAAGGAGAGCAGCATGAGTTCTTTGAATAAAAAAGCACAGGACAGAATTTAAGTTTTATTTTGGGAAAGGTCATGAATTTTAGAAATCCAACGGGAATCATATCCTTTGATGAGATTATATTTTCCCAATAATGCAATGCAGGATCTGTAGTTGTTAGTTAAGTTAGTTTGCATTGGTAACCTTAGTTGGACTCTGTCTATGAATTCCTGAAAGTTAAGACTTGGCTGTCAAAGTGACTCTGAATCCTTCATTAAGGTGGTAACCTAGATGAAGGCCAGATGTGGGAATAGGTTTATCATGCAATGTCTTTCTATTGTTGACATTCAATACTTGTACACTGGATGAAATAGATGTATGGTTGTTTGATGTGGTGACCTAAGCTTAGGTTCAAACACTGATACCTTACCTAAACCCTCATCTTTTGATCTTGTAGTGACAACATAAGGAGAAGTAATATTTTATGTACTAAGTACACCAAAGAAGGGAAAATGGATTAATAAGGTTTGTGATCATGAGGATGTCTACACTTGCAGAGATTCTTTTTAGCTAATATGTCCCAATAATTTTCACTATTTGACCTGAATCCAACGAATCACCATGACTAGTCTTCAAGGTATGGATGAATTATTTTGGGGCAGGGACCATGAGGATGTGAATGATTGGGTTGAACGTCTGACTATGGCAGCTGAGGTCAGAGATCTCAATGATGATAAACTATTTAAGATAGCCAAATTGAACTTACACGGCCGGGTTAAAAAGTGGTTCAAAAAACTTAATCCACCACTAGCAGATTGGACTGTTTTAAGGACTGCAATTGTTCAAAAGTTTGGTGATGTTGATGTAGATGAAATTCGTGTCAAACTTGATGTAATCAAACAAAAACCCAAAGAACGGGTTGAAAAATATTTTGAGAGGTTGGATAAACTTTTGCAAAGAGGGAAGATTGGAGATGCTAAGCAAAGGAGAAGGTTTCTGGCCCAACTAAGGCCAGAACTTAGAAGATTCTATGTGGTAAGGACCTACACAAACATTGAAGAAATGGTGAATGCAACAACAGAGATTGAGAGAGTGCTAGGAGACCTAAGGGAGACACCATATGATCCCCTCAAGGAGGAAAAGGATGAGGATGCAACTAGAGAATCATCTACAAATAAGCAGTTGTCAGTGTTGAATGAAACCTTGATACACTTTTAGGGAATTTAGCAATAGAAGTGGAGCTAATGCTAGCTCTTCTGGGAATACATCTAGGTGTCAATTATGCCAAGTTGATGACCACATGGCCTGTCCAAAGCACAATGATAAGCGGCCCAAATGTGGCAAATGTGGTGGAGGACATAGGGTTGAAAATTGTGGCATAAGGTGTTCATTTTGTAATGGTTTAAGGCACTCAAAGGATTATCGTTGGAAGAAGAAAGACACTAAACATTCTAACTCCACTACCAATTACCTTGAGGTGTTGGTCAATGATGAAGAGGCCACACTAACAAAACTGAACAAAGTTTGTGGTGCTACTCACCATTTGTCATCTGGAAACATAATGCCCAAGAGAAGGCTTCTGATGTAGGTTAATGAAGCAAAAGGGATTGCCGAACAAGTTTAAGGCATTGAGGCAAGAGATAGAACCAAGGAAGCAATGCCCAATTTTTTAACAAGATAAAAAATTCTTTTACATTTCATGAAAGGTTGGATTTCCTTAACCCCCATGGAAATAATCATGAGGATCCTTGGAAAATTGGAGTATCTTGAAGGGTTGGTTAAATTGTCTAGAAAAAAAAAAATGAAGAGACTAGTAGGAATCAAGTTGCAATTGTCAACAATACCCTTGCTGTCAAAATGATTTCTATGAACAAAACTTACTGAAGGAAAACCATGCACTTGCCCGTGGAGATCAATAATGGGGTGACTGAGGGACTTGTGGATACTGGCGCATCTATGTCAATAATGGCAGCTAGTATAGTATGAAAGCTTGGGATCATGCATTTGGTCTCAGGACATGAGACATACAAAACAACATCTAGTACTATTACCATTGCTTCGGGGAGACTTGATGACATACATGTGCATGTTGGTAATGTAGTTTGTAGTATGGTGTTTTTGGTGGTGAATATAGATACATATGACCTCTTGCTAGGTTTAGACTTCCTCGTGAAGATTGGGGCAATGGTCAATGTAGAAAAATGCACCATACAACTTAGGCATGGACCTAGGGCTAACGTGGAAATGCTACCTTTGAATGTTGTGAACATTGTACAATATGGAGAGACACAACCTACCTCCTCAGTGGAACATGTTAAGAATCTTGACAAGATGTTCCAACAACTCCAAATGGAGGACCTGCTTGAAAAGGGCTTGTCTTGGAAAGGTAGATGCTCTTCAAGTTCAAACCATCCTAATGATGAAGGATCATTTGATGACAACATAACTGAATTTGAGAGTGATAATCATGAGCAAAATGCTCAGTTAAGCCTGATCATGCAAGAAAATGAGGGCATCTGAAGATGATCTGAAGGAGCAAGGGCTAAACCATCTTTTTCAATAGGACCCTAATCAAATTGTGAATTTGATATTATAAGATTGGCACTACAAACTATTGGAGGAGTATATAATAAAAGGGGATGATTATGCTGATTGGTTTCAATGGGCAGCTATTAAAAAATCAAAAAAATTCAAGGGATGTTTTGTTAATGTGCATGTGCTTAATCCAATGCATCTGGATGATGAAAACATGCAATAGGTTGTTCCATTTAGAGATGAAAGGTGGGATGAAATATAAAGCAGGATAAAGTTTGACCAAGCCTTTAGTGAAAACCAGGCTGAAGAACTATGGATTTTGTTAGAGGACTTCAAGGATGTCTTTGTTTGGCACAAAGGGGAGTCGGGGTGCTACACAATAGGGGAACATGCAATTGACACAAGGCTTTCCCCCATGTCACACCACACCTGGGAGGTTGTCTTACTAGGGAGAAGCTGAAGTGAATAGACAAATTCAAACATTGATCAAACTTGGTAAAATGAAAAATAGTTATTTTGAATATGCTTATAAGGTCAGTCTACCTATTAAAAGGGATGGCAGTAGGTGGTTCTATGGGGATTACAAACCATTGAACATGCAAACTAGAAGGGATTCATTTCTAATGCCTTTGATTGATGATGTTCTTTCTCAGATGGGAAACAGCTAATGGTTTAGTGCATTGGATTTGCAATTTGGCTTTTGGTAGATCCAAATGTTGCCAGATGACGTAAAAAGGACATCCATAATCACAAAGTCTGGTCTCTATGATTGGAATGTGATGCCATTCGGATTAAAAAATGCAATAAGGACATTGTCCATAACTATGGCTGAACTATTTAAAGATTGGACAGACTAATTCTTGAAGGTCTTTGTTGATGACGTCAACACACATAGCCAAACATGGGAAGAGCACCTTATACATTTGAAGGCTATTCTTACACGATTTTGAAAGGTAAATTTGAAGTTAAACCCCGGGAAATGTTCTTTTGGTGCACAACAAATTGTAATTTTGGGACATGTTGTGACCAGACATGGCTCATATCCTAATCCAAAAAAGGTACAAGTTATTAATGATTTTCCAATACCTAGATCTGTAACTAATGTGCGGGCCTTTTTAGGTTTGACAAGACATTACAGGAATTTTGTATGTGGGTATGTTAAAATTATTGTGCCACTTTTTGATTTGACCAAGAAGGATCAAAGTTTCCTTTGGACCCCTACATGTTAGGAAACTTTTGACACCCTCAAGCTTAAGTTGATTGAGGCACCCATCCTTGTAAGACTTGATTTTGAGAGGCCTTTCATACTTGATGTAGACTGGTCTATAAAAGGAGTAGGGTCGGTTTTATCCCAAAAGTAAGATAAACATGAATGTGTTATTGCATACGCAAGTAAAGGTCTCACACCCTCACAAAAGAAGTTCCATCCTATGGAAGGTGAGTGTTATGCTCTAATATGGGGGATAATGCATTTCCACTAGTATTTATATCAGGCTTCATTTGTTGTTAGGATTGACCACAAGCCATTAGAATGGCTTGCAATATTTTTTGATCCATTTGGTAGGAAAGGTAGGTGGATCTCTATGCTCCAAAACTTCAACTTCGAAATTGTCCACAGGGCAAGAACTAAGCAGGCAAATGTTGATGTTTTGAACCATAATCCAATTGGTTCACATGATGAGGATGAGAATTTTGGGGTGGAGATACAAGATGAGAAGAACAATGTTAGTGTGGCACAAGTCTGGAGATCCATTACTTTGAATCCACATATCTTTACTATCTCCCAGACTGTTAATGCTAAACTGATGCAAAGGGGAGAACATGAAGAAATTAATTAGTCTAGGGAATTTGTAGAAGGGAATTGTAATCTCTTAGCTGAGGAACCTGCTCCAAAAAGAAAGGCAAATAGGATTTCATCACTAGACACTAACTATTGGGGATTGATTTGCGAGGCCTAAGAGATGGTGGATGTAGAAATAAACCCCATTGATGTGAGTAGTAGTGAGGAGGACATTGAAATAAAAGAAATAGGGAAACAAATGGACATCTCGAAAGATGAAACTTGCATGATTTTGCTGTCTTGAGGCATTCTGGACCAAGTGTCGGATGATGCTATTGAGGTTAACTAAGCCAAAAGAAGATTGTTGAATTACCATTGGAAAGAAGATACGTTGTTCTTCAAGAATATGGTGGTGTCAAAGCCCAAGGAAAGAAAGGTGCTAGTCAAGGACATACATGAGGAGATTGTGCATTTTAGTGAAAGAAAAACATTAGCTGAGGTTAAGAAGAGATTTTTCTAGCATGATAGAATAAAATCTATGAAGATGGTGGTGAAACAATGCCATTGTTGTCAGCTTGCCAAAAGTTTAAGAAGTATTAGATCAGGTATTGAAGAAATGAAAAACATTCCTATATGTGACCTTTTCTATAGGGTGGCATTAGATATTGTTGGGCCTTTGCCTGAAACTAAAGATGGAAATAGGTATGTTTTAGTTACCACTGACCACTACTCAAAATGGTGTGAAACAAGACATGTCAAGGATCATGATGTTGCTACTACCGCAAGATTTTTAAAAGAAGAAATCATATGCAAATTTGGTGTGCCCAAATTCATTCTCATGGACAATGGAGGTGAGTGGATGGCTAAATTTGACTTGATGTGTAAGAAATATGGGATTACTCATTAGTTTACAGCTCCACAGTGGCGTCAATGTAATGGGATGGTGGAGAGGATGATTAAAACATTGAAGAATGAATTATCTGTTGTGTCATCTACTAATTTGGATAATTAGGACCTCCAGTTACCCCGGATTCTGTTTGGCTATAGATGTGGAGTTCAAGCTAGCACCAAAATTTCTCCTTTCATGGTGCTGACTAGAAGAACCCCAAGGCTCACATGTGACAATAACCTTGTTGCATTTTTTAATGTGGAAGAGAAATATCTCACCTTAAAGGAGATGATGTAGCTAATGGTGGAAAAACTCAAACTCATTTCCAATATGCATTCATTTGTCTTGGAGAATGTGGACCAAATACAAAAGAGGCAACGTAGAAGCTATGTTGCGCGAAAAGGCAAACAAGAGTTTGTGGGATTTGAGGAAGGAAAAACCATGGTAAAGATGAAAAAGCCAGGAAAGAAAAGGGCATTATTTGCTAATAGGGAAAGTCCGTATGACTTTATGAAATACAAAGACGAGAAGGGATGCAGAGAATTTGATGATAGCAACTGAATCTGTATCCTAAAAAGGATTAATGGTAAGCAATGGGAACATGTTAGGTATGATATGCAAGTGTTCAACTAAGTTCGAGATTTGTGCAAACACAAATAAATCAAGGAAGGAGATGTCACACATGTATCAAGTTTTTAACTTTTAGGGTTTGGATGTGTACATGAAGGACTTTTAGGGTTTTCAAGGAATAATAATTTTTCTTGTTTTCGATTGGGATTGTTTGCACACAGCGGCAATGGAGACAAGGAAAAACACTAATGGAGATGCAGTGGTATTTATGGCATTGAAGTTTTTATGTTGTTTTTTTTTGGGATGAATGGATATTACTGGACGTTGGCTAAATTGTGGCAAAGGAGATACCAAGCAAAGAGCGGCCGGTGGAAATCTCATTGTGGGGCGGAAGTCTCGCTGTGGAGCGGAAGAATGAAAAATATAAAAATAGATAAATGAAAAGGGGGGGATGTTTTGTTTTTCAATAAGTAGAGGTTTTTATAGAAGAGAAGCTGGATTTTTGTCTCCAATAGAGGTATAGAGAGATCCACTGTGCAATGTACTTGAAGAGGCATAAATTTAGTCTAAGGGTGGGTTTTGATGGTTAATAAAGGGGATGATGAAAATCTTAGAGATCCCAAGAGCGGCCAAAAATCCTTCTCAATATGTGTGTGTCAGGTTGATATGTATGTGAGTGTTGTTGGCTTGCACATCATGAGAGAGCACTTTGATTACTAGGAACTCTGAAAAACAACTATAGTTCGTTGATTTTACAATGTGGATCATGCAAGGGGGGGTTTGTGGTTCTTTGTAAAACTTGTGAAATTGTCATTGGGGAGTTGAAGTGTGTTGTTTTCTTGCTTTTATGTGTTGTCAATTTGAGGGATGGTGTCAAGAGCACGGGATCATGCAATTTTTTTGGGCTTAGGGATCTATGTTGAAAGTGTAATTTGGGACTTGGGTTCCTGTGGAAGCTTGATGTGGTTTTGGGTTCATATGGTTTGAAGACATTGAGAAGGAGAAGGAAGGCCAGTGGGCTCAAGAGAAAGATATCAGAGCGATTTAACCCCTTAAAGACCTCAAGCCTCTCTTTGTTGAAAAAGGCAAGAATTTAGGTGGTTACAAGATTTGAGTTACGTGGCCACATGCTCATGCCAGTGGGTGATTCTTAGAGTGTATCTACCATTTAATATATGTGTTCTATGTTTGGATGATTGTGTGACCTAGTTTTTTTGTCATAACCCAACAAAAAAATATTTCTTGACTAATTACTAGTCATCCTTCATGGTGCACTAGTGGGTGCTAGTTCATTGTGGCTAGCATTGGGTAGGTTTCTCTTTTGAATTATTTTGAGGCCTCGCAAGATATCATTAACAAAAAGAATTGAATGTTGAGTAAGTTATCAAAAACATTTGGGTAGTATCCGTTGATTATGCATCAAAATAACCAGTTGAGAACCGACGATTAACTTGTCAATTATACACCAATTATAGAAATTTTAGAAGTTAAAATCAAAATAATTATTTTTTCTGCTTTAATTTTATTATTATTAGTGTTTAAAGATCGATAACTTATTGGATGATAATTGTGTCATCTAAGTAAGTTATTAGGTTTTGAAAATTCAATACCAAGCAATTATCAAAAAAATAAAAAGTTATTTGATAAATAAGAAATAACCGAGTTGATACCCTTATTGATAACTAGGTCACTTTTCAACAACCGGCCAACACCGGTCACGACTCACCACCTTACAAATCTATGAGAGGTGAGGAAGAGTATGGAATATGCTATTTGAGAGGTTCATCAAAGTATAACACTGGAGAATTTCAGTTAGGTTTTTACATTTTGGGAAACTGTGATGTCTATATATGTATGTAATAAAAAATTTAATTATTATTTTTTTTAAAATTAAAAAAAAAGCGTTTTCTAGTGAAGCGTTTTAATTGTACATTGCAGTAGAGTGAACAATATGTTTGAAAACCTCTGGTTGAGATCACCCTTGCAGTAGGCTGCTATTGCAATGATGTCTGCTTGAAATCTCCACCAGAGTCCAAAACACACATCATTAGGAAAAGGAACTCTCCTTTGGTAGACCAAACAAAAATGAGTATCTTGTGCAGTGTACCCTCTTGTAGGTAGTTGTGTCCAAAAACATCATGAGCATGATCATCATCATCACAGAGATTCACAAAAGTCATTCTGAAGAGTTGTTTTTGGGGGCTAATTTGCAGAAACTCACTCAGATTTTACTGCCTATCACCGATATCTCACTGAAGCCCGCCCTTACTAAAGGACTTGCTGTGCCCTTTGACTGGAATGCAAAGGAAAGAATTTTTGACAATTTGTTTTGACTAGGTAGCCTAGTCTGTTGTTGGTTTTTTTCATTTGTTTTGCTCTTCACTTGTCTCTAGTCTCTCTCTATCCAGTCCTCTTTTGAACCAACCACTGCTTTGGACAGGTGCAGCAGACTCATTCAAACTCTTGTTGGTCAATATCACTTGCTACAACATCGTCGTCGTCATAATGCACCAAATTATACCTATCTCCTCTAATCACAGTGACCTTATGCAGTTTTTCTTGACCTTGGATGTGGACTTGTGACCTGCATGCAACAAACAAAGTGTGCTTCTTTCAACACCCTTACTTACAATAGTCAGGTCAAACTGTCCCACATGACACACCCCAATGGCAATAGCTGGTGATCACACACTTCATATACATCCTGTGTCCTAGGGATCTTACAATCTCACGCCCTCTGCCCTAGGGCTCTTTTCGCAAGGCTGATTACTAAATGTAATCTGCCCTATAAATACACTTAAGAATTCTCTCCGAGGTTATTACGTGTTATGTAAAGTCCTACAGGGAGAGCATTCTCAGAATAAGGGGTTGCCTTGCTCAGACGCCTTATTCTGAGAATGTCTTCCCCCAAGTGCTTTACATTGCATGCGTAACGCACAGCTACTGAACATTCTAGATCTGAAAAGTTCCTCCGCTGAGAGGAGGAACTTTTGTGGTTATGAGGTTGCCCTCTGAGTACACTGTTTAAATGACAGCAGTACGTTATATTTAGGAGGGTACCGGCCACAGAGCAGTCCATTCCTGAAGTAAGTGCCTACCCAAGGTGGAATGCCTCGGGTGTTGGCGGAATGCATTGGGTGTTACTTTGGGAATGCCTTATTCCTTGTGTGTCACCTGGTGTAAAAAACTTACAAGAAAGTTTGTTTTGGATTTTTCTTCCTGTGATGCCCCCTGGGTATCATGCAGAAAATAGAAAAGAGGGTGAGCATTATGAAAAGCAAAATGCTTGCAAAGTTCAAAACACCCCCCTCTTACGGTCAAAAAATTCTACAGCTCTGTAAAGTTACCAATAAATACACTAGAAAGTTTCTCATAGGTTTTATACATATTTGAAAGGCACCTTATTTGCATTAATAATGCCACCACCTTATGCCTACAGGAGGCCTCTTACATCTTTGTAGGTTTAAGAGGCCTCTAATGTGTGAGAGGTGTGTAGGTCTGTCTAAAGGCCTGTCACTCCTGCATCATGATCTACTTATGTGTAGGGTTATGATAACATTGGTCTTGCGTTTAGGAGGGGAAAGCCCGTTTGGGGGTTGGGGGGAGAGGGGCGCTCAAACTTTCTCGAAATGTGGGGCTGAATTGCACTACTGCCTCAACTCCTTGTTTCAGTAATACCCCCACCCCAGGGCCTTACCCTGGACTTATGTTGTGCAATTCTTGATGGGGCACCTTCTGCTTTGTAGGGAGCATCCTTGAAAATGTAAGATGCCTGCACCCTCCCTTTCAAGGAGGCAATCCTGCAATAACCTTTTTAAATCTTTTGAAATAAATTCTTTTAACACCTTGTTATTAACAATCATCTCATGACTTTCTTAACACAACCATCTCATAAATGGCTTCTACCAAGTCCGGCTTTATGTCCAGTATGGCACATGGAGAGCCTATTGCAAAAATGCAGGGTCGGACTTGACTTTGGCCTTGCACAGCCCCTTTTTTCACAAGTACCCTCACTTGAAGGCCATATCCTACATTAAAGATCTAGCAGAAACCATTGTCAAGTGCTGGTGCCAATGGCCAGATATCTCAATGATTCTCAAGATTATGTGACAATAAGGTTAGAAAAGATTTTTAGGGCTTTTGCTAGTTTCTATTTACTGCAAGATTCTATTTGTTACAATTTTATGCAAGTTTTAGTTATTTCAAGTTTTTATTTGCTTTGCTTTGCATTGGTTTTGGTTTTTTTTGGTTGGCGTAGGTACAGTTAGATTGATAAACATTTGCGCAATGGAGCTTTACAAGGTATTATAAGTGGCAAGAAAAAAGACAATCGTCTTCTAGGTTATGATGAGCCACTTAATGACAAAAGCGATGCATTTGAGAATGTTAAGGTAAGTTGATTAATTGTGCATGTAGGTAGTTGATTTTCTATTTAGTGTGCAATTTTTTTTGTGATGGTTTTTATTCTAGGAACTTGAATGTAAAGAACAAGCACTTGGTGGTGGTTTAGCTGTTCTTGAGGCTTTAGTTCCTATTCTTGATGCTTTGTTGGTTTGAGTTCTATGACAGAGAGATACTAAGACTCTAGCTTAATTTATGTGCTTATGTTTGTATTTTTGTCAAGACATAATTGTTTTTTTGTTAATGCTTGCTATGAGACTTCACTTTTGATTTTGATTCAACACCAAAGGCAATGATAGTTGTGGATCGGTGGAGACAAATTGGTTACTCCATTGCATTATAAAAATGTTCGTTCTTTCTAGATGGATTTTGACTTTTTTTTTTATGGTGGACTTAGGCTTTGATGGAGTTAAGACTTAGTTTTAACTTTGATGGACTTGTGATTTATAGTTTGCAAGAGTTTAAACAAAACATGTTATTGAACTTTGATTTTTAAAAGCATATGACCAAGTTTGGGCATTCATATTTCAAGTCTTGGAAAGAACTGGAATAACTAAAGCATTCATCAACAAGGTAAAGCTATTGTTTGAGGGAGTTGAAGCTATTGTGAATGTCAATGGAGCATCATCATGTGCTTTTCCTATCCAATGTAGAGTTAAACGAGGGTGCTTAGTAGCACCTTATGTCTTTCTACTAGTATGTGAAGCACTCAATCAAGCCATTAAACATGTTGCCAATGTACAAGAGATGTACGTGGGCCACATTAAAAGCATTAGGCTTTCAAATAGGAATATATGACAATTCATTAACTAATATGTTGACAACACCACTCTCACAATTTGTGGAATTTTTTTTTTTGTGAAAAACACAATTGACATCTTTAATGGATTCAAAAAGGCTTTTGGTTTAGAAATAAACTAAACCAATAATTGTGCATTCTAACAAGGAGTTACATGAAACAAACCTCCTTGACTAAATGGTTACCATTGGAAATGGGTTCAAGCCAATGAAATAACTAAATTATTAGAAACCTCTTTGAACATTGACATTTTCACTTCTAAATTGAATGAAAGAAAATGGTTAAGGGAATTCAATGGTGTTACAAATTTTCAATATCCCAAGGCGTGAAATCCAAGATGTGCAAAGAGAGAGCCAACCTTCATCTATTCCATGAGGTATAAGGTTGTAACAATAAACGTATGGCAAGATAGCATCAACTTTGAGATTGATTCAAATTGCAAAGTGTGCTCTACAAACACCCTTGAAAACCTTATTAATCCCTTGTGGGATTGCCCTTTGCATTATAAATTGTATGGGAGTTCTCTATTTATGTCCTTCATATATAGATTTCATTCAAAGCCTCAAAATAGTGGAAAGTGGAAAATGTTCATCAAAGAACAATGTTTATTCAATAGCATACTTTTGAAAAATAAAATAAAATTCAAAATATATGGGCTACCTTTTGAAGGATTACCATATGGCTCATATGGGTTGAGCATAATGAGTATGTGTTCAAAACAATTGGGTGGAATGAACTTACAAGAGTCAATGATTCATGAAAAAATCAATCAACATGGGAAGATTACATGGAACATGATAGTTATTTTGTCAAAAATAAACTTCAAGAAGAGGAATCCTTCTTCCATGCTAAATCAATAGATCTTGGGATGCTAGACTTATATTTTATATATAGTAGGACAACTTGCTATATTATGTGGTCTTTTGATAGGCTTTATGAGGGAAATTTTTACCAATTGTTCATAATTTTATTGCCACTATCCCTTGAAGGTTGACCTTTGGTTCCTTGGCTTGGCTTAATTGTTTCTAATTTTTTGTGCAATGAATTCTTATTCATTGTTATATATTTTTTTAAAAATTAAATGGCATTAGGTGACATGAATTTGACGCCAACCTTTCATTGATCTTGGACAAGAGAAATAATGTTCATCATTTGAAGGAACAATAGGTAGTGGACAAATTATGACAAATCTATTTAGAATATTTGGAATAATTTGGCTCTAAATAAACATGGACCTATACCCAAAAAGATTGTTCAAACTAGGATGAAAATTGAGTCCACCTATTTGCTTGAAATGAATGCATTATCAATTGCCATAATTGTTGATTTTTTTCTTTTTTAAATTATCAATATAACAGAAATTTAATACCATTTCATTTCTATACAAGCTTTTCATGAATTAGCAACAAGTAACAAGTAACCCCATATGTAAGAATCACACACTTGCCTAAATGTTTGCTTATTCATGTAGAACAAATTTGCATTTGCAAATGCATAATTGCAACTTATGTTATAGTTCAAGATTGTTAATTATATACAAACCTATAATTGACATTGAATACAATGATTCATATGCAATACCATTCAAACCTCCATGATAATTGATGCAAACAATCAAATCACATGATAGTTCATTTGCATATTGGAGGTTTGAACCACTATTCATTTGACCTCAACTTACTTTCCATATGCAAAACTATTATAATAATAAAAATGTTCAACAAGTAAGTTGGGTGTGATTCAATAGTTCATAAGTTGAGAATTAATTGTTGGTAATATTGACAAGAGGGTGCATTCACAATAAAACGATTACATCACATCATAACCAATGCTTAATATTTCATATTCTATGTGGCAATTTAAATTGTTGTTGAAATTTTTGGATTAATCTATATAATAACATTCAAATTATACCATGTGAACATGTGAATAAATTTAAAATTAATCTAATAAATGAAAGACACCCAAAAGCACTTTTAAAACAGTTGTAACCATTTTTTTCACTACGAAAAGGACATGTTAATGGCCTTGAAAATATTTTTAAATGACATTTTGGGCAAATTTTGAATGTAAACCATAAAATAATGGTATAAAATTTTATTTTTTTAAAATTTGATGATTTTTTTTAAAGACTTTTTTGAAAAATATTCTAAGAATTTTCCAAATTAAGCACTCATTTTTAAGCAACCAAGTGGGCAGGTGTTGGTCATTTTATTGTGAACACACCCAAGATGGAAATGTTTCAAATAAGGTTTGTTAGACATGTGAAAGTGGTTTATACACATTGATGGGTATTGTGAAAATAAATAACATGATTTTCAATATTATGCCCACAAGATATGAAACTTTTCTTCATACTTAATGTCCAACACAATAGCTCCTTTCGGCTTCAAATCCTCATGGAAATTAATCTTGTTTGGGTATTTGTTTTGTAAAGAACATGTAGATTCATATATTACACGTTTTACAAATGTGGTAAAACCTTTGAGTAAGGGTCCAAATGTTAAAACCTACAAATATAAGTAATATTGCTTTTCCCAAACATGGTGGTTAATTGGGTTTAAGGGTTTTTGATGAGATTGTGGTTATTTATAGACCATTTCTATTTAGGGTTTTTTTTGTAAAGTGTATATTTTATTCAAATTGACATCATTTTTATTTTCTTATTCAACACACAAATTGTCCAACAAGTGTAGAAAGAGACAAATAATGTGAAGAACATGTGTTAAATTGAAACAAATCACAAGTTTATTGTGTCACATTTTGCTTTAACATGAAATGAACATGCAAGTTTGTAATTTGTAACCAATTAAAAATAGGAGAAGTTACAATCTCTATTCACAAAGTTTGAATAGTTGGATTCATTATCAAATGTTTTCACAAAGGTGAATTTTCAACACAACATGATTTGAAAGATAAAGGATTTGAATACACTAAAGACTAAGGACTTAGGATTCACTAAAATTGACATATGATTGAAATTAATAAACATTGACAAAATCACAACAATTGGACATGGTAGACCTTGCACCTTCAAATTGGACATGACACACAGTCAACTAACAACTTCAAATGGAAACATATTCACAAGTGCATATTCTTGAAATCTCTAATTGATCCTTTATTAATATGAAGTTTTTTGGTTTTGATACATTAATTTTATTACCATATAACCAATGATACCATATTAAATAATCAAATTAACAATGTAAATGGATTTTGTGCAAAAACTTTATTTTGTCAAAAAATGAACCATTCAACTATGCATTCATTTTGTCATCTTCAAATCATTTTCAGTCCTTCAATAAGGAGTCCATTAAGTTACAAAAACATTGGTCAGATTATCTAAAAAGTGATTTTGGATGCTCTATGTTAATTAGATTAATTTCAAATTTATCCAAATGTTCTCATAATATATTAAATACATTATTGTACAAGTGCACCAAATAATTTCAAAATTAATTTGACATACCATTTTTAAAAATGTAAAATTAAGTAATAGTTACACATTTCATGGTGCATTTTAACATGGACACACCCCTTGTGTAATCATCCAAATATCAACTTGCAATAAGGCAAGGTCACACACAACACAACACATTGCATTGCTTGTGGATTACAAAAAATAACCATAGTAAAATCATAAACAACAAAGAAGGCCTAATAATTCAACATGAAGGTGTAAATGAAATCAAATGAACCAATGATGGTACTTTAGAAAAGGATTGCATATCATTTTGCCCAAATTGTTTTTTCATACAAATGAATTTTTTAACAATTTTTTTTTGCAAATTGTTATAATAATTTTTTATAATTGTCCAAGTACATGACATGATTTTTTGTTTATAATTTTTTGAATAAATATGAAAATTTGAAAATGTGTTGATTTTTTATAAATTCAAGGTTTCATCTTTAAAAATGATAATAATTTCAAATCATAACCAGAATTTGATAAATTTTTAATGTTTTCTTGTATAATAAGCTACAATTTTTTAAAACTTATCATATACATTATACCCCATTTCTATATGGTAAAGGATTTTTGAAGTTTTAAAATTCTAGATCAAATTTGGAAAGTTCTTTGAATTTTTAAAGTTTTAAAATTCCGCATATTTTAAGGTAGGAGTGTTTTTTTAATGTGACTAATAGGTCTCTATTTTCTTAATATTTTTTGTATCAATTTAGTTTTATTATATGAGTCCTTTTGACAGTCCTTTGCAAAATTGATTCCTTCAAACACAATAGTTGTTCATTTTCAAAAGTCCTAAATCAAAACTAAATTTTTTATCAAATGAATTCTTTGACATTCACATGTATGAAAAAGGAACAATTTGCCATGATTGCCATGGTTTTAAATGGTAAAACATAAATGTTTTTCCAATTTTGATTATTTTCCTTCATCGTTTGACATCTTTTTTGGCTCGTTTGATTATGATTGCACTCTTGCAGTCAAAAGGGATACCATACGTCATGATTGGCCAAGAGTTGTGAATTGAAAAACATGGCCCAAGTTGTTTTTATGTCAACATTGGATGCCTCTTGAGATCCCATTAGTGCATTAGTGGAAGAAAAAATTCATTGTCATCTTCATATGCCATTATTTCTATATAGGTGTTACATTTGTTAATGTTATTTCCTTTCAGGCTTCAACAACATGCACAAATCAAAAGAACTAACAAAGATATCAAGTTTAAGGTTTGCAATTTTAATCAACTTATTATTAAATTGGCTTAAACCAAGATATGAACATTGAAAAGTAACTAGAAGCTTCAAAAATATAATGAACAAGTTTCTTTGAAGGCATGAAAGAAGACGTATGACATACTTCAAATTGTGTAGATCAATATCACAACAACCACCTTAAAGCCCTTCAACAATGGCAAGAATATGTGAAAGTTCAAAACATACAACTTATTTCAATTAGAGTGTAACACTGTTGAAGCCAATTACAATGCATTACTAGGCAAGGTGTTTAGTGCTTTGCATATGAACTTTTGGCATTGAAAAAAGTTTTCAAAGAAAGCCAAAAACAAAAAGATCAACAAACATTTGAAGGCAATGAAGTGTTTTTGATGTTCATGAAACTTTGACTATTGGTTAGAAAAACAAAATGCATGTTGCAAATTTGGTCCAAATTACAAGATAATATGACAAAAATATGTATGCGAAAGCTTGGAAATGAGAACGATTATAAAAAAAACACAATGTGCAACATATTGGATTCTTGAAAGCTCAAGAAAAACAAATAGAAATTATTGCCGAATCTGAGTTGACAGCAAGTGACAAATCAAAAATTTGAACTCTAACATGAATTGAAGTTGAAATTGGAAGAAAGTGATGGGAAGGCAAAAAAAACAATGGAGGCATTAAAAAAATACCCTTAAATCCTAAAATTCCCAAACTTGCCTTTAGAAACTAAAACCCTAATTCAAGTCTAGGTAGGTTTTTTTTTATGAAAACATCCAAGTTGATGTTTTAAGGTTGAACTTGGGTTTCTTGTTTAGGCAGGTCCTAGGCTTGGATCTTAAATCAATTTTCAAAGCATGTATAAAGCTAGGTCTAGTTTTTATACCTAGGGCCATAACCATGAATGTTTTTTCAAGTTTTTCAATACTCACATAACATCAATAGAAACTTCCTCCTTTTCACCTTAGACCCCTTGACCCTCAAAACAATGTCCTGCCCCCTCCCCTTCCCTTGCCACAAGTCTAAATATGTTTATAGTTTGTGAGCAACATAAACATCAATCACAAAAGGCATCCAATTTGTTCACAACACATACATGTAACAAAACAAACAAAACATAAGACAATGGGATCACATTTGACAAGTCCACGCAAATTACTAATGGCCCATTGCATATCAAAACCGTCATGCATAAACTTCTTAGACTTGATATGCATCAACAAATAGGTTTCAAGTACTCATAGGTGCACTTTAAACCTACAAGCATTTGCATGACTATATAATGTGAAAGTTGTAATTCAAAAAATGGAAATTCCTAGCATTAAAACGATGTTCCACTACTAATGATGTGAATGAATGCTCATAGCAAATATTCTATGAGATGAGTAAGTACATCGACATATGTTTCTAGAGGTAGACTCCATCTTTGTCTCTCTTTTTGATGTTTTACTCATCTCATCTTGTTTGTGTGTAGAGAACCTTAAGGCTCTATCCCACAAATTAGGCCCTAGGGTTGTACCATTGTTCTTTCCTCATCTTACATGAGGCAAAGGTTATCATGAACCCATACATACTCAGATCATGACTCATGAGGCATAGGATGAGAAGGTTCTTATGCCTACTTACATACTTACAAGCATAAGTTCCCTCCTACTCTTAAGGTGCATTGACACTTGGTGTTAGGGATTCTGGTGTTTAAGTCCCTTAACACCATACTAGTCAATGAAGACTTAAATTTACTTATCATGAAATTTTTATGTCAACCTAACATTCACTTAATATTAAGCTATTGCCCATTTAACATTGAGTGCCACCGAAGATTTCACCTAGATTTTCATTTAACATTGACTTAACATCAAGTGTGAATGCATCATTAGGAGTAGGCATAAATCATAATATTTCCTCCACTTTTCTAGGAAGGATATTCATATGTAGGGTAATGCCCAAGTGTCCAGGTGTTGTCAAAATGAGGTCTCACCCAACCTGAGGGGTGGTTCTTGAAATAAGGCTCACCGAAGTTGAGGGGGCACTTATTTCATGAATGCCCCAATCCAAAGCCAGAAGACTGGGTGGGCTATTTCAAAACAAGGGAGCATTTCGAAAAAAAAAGAAATGTTCACTTGCAAAGTGGGTGAACATTTTGTTTTATTGGGGAACTTTTCAAAAATGAAAAATTGCACCCTTTGCAGAGGAACAATTACACCCTATAATAGGGCCTCTATTAGGACTTTAAAAATGACTTGGTCTTTATGGAAACAAGGTGCCCTCCAGATACGTTAGGGACTATCTACCCCACAAGAGGCTGCTGGTTACTACATATAATCGAACTGAAAAGTGGTGTATTATATGTGGTAACCAGGGTGGCCTTGAGCCTGTTACCAGACATGACCCTTTGTCTGTAGTGAGGAGTTATGATGATGGACCAATGGCACATTAGGGTACTCCACACATGCAAGTTATGAGTTATAACTTGTGTGTGGTTAGGAAATTTCTTTGAGTGCTTTACTTGATTCAACATAATGATTCATTGCAAACTTGTGAAGACTCACTTGTGGATAAAACTACTTACAATTGAGTTACCAAAGTTCCAAAGTAGGTAGATGCATGTGGATGGGTAGTACCATTGTGGGGGGTGGGTAGGTATTAGAAATCCCCTCAAAACTGCCCCTTGAAGACAATTCTTAAGGTGCATAACCACAGTTCTAGGAAAAAAAAAAAAACAAAACACTTGGTTTTTGATATATAACCACGGTTCTCAAACTTTTTGAAAAAATCATATGACCTCCCCCAAACCTCCGATTGTTTGCCACTTCTTGCATGACAACCAATGGCTCTTTGAGGGGTTTGAAAGCACCAGAGCCAGTGCATATTTGATTCTGATTTTATTTCTCTCAAAATCTAAGAACTGATGGTTCTTTGACTCTAAGATATTTGAAAAACTGGAATCGACTATTACTTAAAAAAAAAAAAAAAAACAAATACCTTTTATATCAATTTTGTTTAATAACAAAAATATATTTTTGTTTTT
>Ga0116227_10004697_pt1 | contig 29501 bp, 30 predicted proteins | sample S1TSphgellanicum_FD_89693 | JGI IMG/M metagenome (GOLD analysis project Ga0116227, IMG submission 89693) | Host-associated microbial communities from peat moss isolated from Minnesota, USA - S1T2_Fb - Sphagnum magellanicum MG | ecosystem: Host-associated > Plants > Peat moss > Unclassified... | reverse complement strand
CTCTCTCTCTCGCTCTCTCTCTCTCTCTCTCTCTCTCTCTCTCTCTCTCTCTCTCTCTCTCTCTCTCTCTCTCTCTCTCTCTCTCTCTCTCTCGCAGAGGTTAGAAACCACGTTCTTGCCACAGCAGCTAACTAGTCACATGCGTGGTGTAAGGTTTTTTGGTTCTTCCGTGAGCTGTAAGGAATTGCTGTGATGAGACGAGGGCCGAAGTTTCAAACGCCGACTGTGTGAGAGATCTATTTTGTTGTCACGTATACAGTTGTCTGGATGTTTGCGCAAAGGACAGTAGCTTGACACGGATAATGACGTTAGAGTCATTTGGTGGTGATCTCAAGGTCTTCTTGTTGAGGGTTAGGGTTTCATTACCTCAGGCCACTTAGAAAACTATAGTTCTGATTCATCAGGATCCGTGACACTCAGCTTATACTGTTAGAAAAAATGGTTTCAAAACCTCTACTGTCATCTGTCATGTGTGTGGACTATTACTTTGTCTCTGTATTGTCACATCTTGTGGTACGTATCAGGATTCATAACGAAAACATCATACAATTGTGGGCAGTGAGTTTATACTGAAGTTGATCTTGAGAGATGGAATGGATTGGTGGTTGCAGCGGAGAATGAGACCCATGAGGGAAAGAGGAAGTGTGAGGCTCTATGGCCTATCTTCAAAATCTCACATCAGAAGAGCCGATATATTTATGATCTGTTCTACCGCCGTAAAGCAATATCCAGGGAGCTCTTTGACTTCTGCTTAGAACAAGGCCATGCCGACAAGAATCTCATTGCCAAGTGGAAGAAGGTCTTTTGCTTCTTGTCATTTTGTTTTTGTTGCTTCACAGCTGCACTTGTTATGGCCAGGACTGCTGGATTTGTTCTGAAGTGCAGCTGGAACCATTTGGATGGATTGTGTGTGTTTTGCTAGGGCTACCTTCTTGTAAGAATTTGTGGAGTATTCCTCCAGAAATTGCCTGATCTGAATTCTTTTGATGCTAGTCATGGAAATTATACGACAGTGAAGCCAGGTTTGATTTATATCATATCATAGAACTCAGATATGGTACTGACTAGTCTGTGGTCTGGCAGTCGGGCTATGAGCGCCTTTGTTGTTTACGGTGCATTCAACCCCGTGACCACAACTTTGGGACAACATGTGTGTGCCGTGTGCCGAAGCATCTGCGGGAAGAAAAAGTTGTTGAGTGTGTGCATTGTGGTTGCCATGGATGTGCAAGTGGAGATTGACCTGGATTCTCATAGCAACACAGATGGCACTTAGATAATTTTGGCTTACCAACTCCACAGTACTATCTGTAGATGCTTCAGATATGCCTTTTGCCCATAATTCTTGTCTATGGGACTTAATAGTTGGGTTTGACAAGCACATCCTGTAGATTTGTATCAAATCTCAAACTGAGGTACTGTGCATGTAATATCTTGCTGGCCTGAAACGGACTTTGAATTCAGCTTCTGTAGCTCATTGGAAGTTATTCAATGGATCATGTCTAGATGTCAAGTATTATGATAGAAAACTCTGTTGTTCACCAAAAATGCATCTAAAGGATGTCTAGTGCTTATTAAGTTGATGATCAAGCAGAGGGTACGATCAGGTTGATGCTCTATAAACCAGCCATGGCTGTGTGGAAGGCTTAGCTTGGGAATGCTTGCAGAATTCATGCTAATGCAAAGCTGGGAGAGAGTGTTGCACATGGGATTCTTGAAGTGGAGCCTGAAAAATGCTGCAGGAAATTTGCTGCTATTAGACATCTAGTTTAGAACCTGGCAAGTATGTGGGAACTATCACACTTCACAAAGCTCATCGCAGGAAATTTGATTGTTGGGATTGATTAGTGGGAAACCAACAAAGTCACAGATGCCAATTGCTTTAATCACGAGATGGTGATTTTCTTTTGCATGGATTATTGAGGACGCCAGTAGTCTGTCTTCTCAATGGTTAGATTAGGTCCCTTCTGCATCTCTACTTATAGGACAGTGATATCACTTTGTTGCTATTGTATTACAAACATGCTATGAGTTTGAAATGGGTTGGCTATAGGTCATTACACAGTTTTTAATGCCAGTGATATCATGATTTGTGTTTTGTAATTTGTTTTTGTGAAAATATGTTAGATCTGGCTAGTTGTGTCTCTTCTTGGACTGTGTAATTAATGACCACCTGAATTGCACCACCTGAAATGCATAAGAGATGATGGAAAACATTCTATAAATGCTTGGATTGTACTAAATAAACACCTAAAATTGTATATGACATACAATACATTCTATAAATGCCAACAGCAAATTGTGGGGCAAACTGTCTGGAAAGCTTTGCATCTCCAACTCGTTTTACACAACATGCCTATTTGTGTTGTGCCCACCTTGGAATGTCCAGTCTTTGCCAAACATCAACACTCTTTCATGAGATTTTCTGGCCCTGCAAAAAGGACCTAGTTACTTTGGCCTGTGGTCTAATGAGCTTATTCATTGGAACTTCCAGTCAAACCACATGACATGCATTTGGCCTGGTCAGAATTTGTGCAACAAATGAAAGAAATGTGTTGGCATTTATGAATTTGAGTTGTCTTTATATCAAAGAATCAAAATCACCAGTTTCAATCCTTTGACTAGATTAAAAACAGAATTAGTTCATACAGTTCTCATCTCAAGTGAAAGATTATGAAAAAACACAATGGATGATAGTCTTTGACAAAGGAAAGTGTGATGAACTAAACCTTGTTCAAACATTGGTGCAATGCCTGGCGTAGGGCTGCATTTTGCTCCCTTAAGGAAATTACCTCTGATGTGATCAACTTGCTGGATCCCATATGTACCCCCATCCACACCCATTGAAGCCTCAGTTAGTTTTTGTTCTTTGCCTTCAAATGCTTCATTTGAACATAAATGCAGAAATGACCAAGCTCCAAGGGATTTTCAACATAAGAACACACCGTTCCTTCAGAAGACGATTGTAAGCAATAAGAGCTTGCTCAAGAATGCCCCAGATGCGGAACACTTTTGCATTGATGACAGTTGTGAAGCTTCTCCAGTAATTTTCCCACTTCAATTTGATGATGTCCTTCTTGGTGAGTTTAGTACCAGGGGGGCCTCTAGGGTCATATTCTGGTTCTGAACTTTCTTGGGAGTTATCATCAGCAGCTTGTGCTTCTTCCAAGAATGAAACAAGTTTCTTGTCAATGCAATTATGTGACTTTTCTCCTCTCCCTAATACATCAAAACATCACATCAATGTTTGGTGTGATGGAAGGCATGTCAAGACCGAATCATCCAAAACATGTTGTGCAGAATTAGGCTACCTTTTATGCATGACATTGAAAACAAGTAAAAGAAATAACAAAATGTGGGTTCAATCTATGTGGTGTTAGGAAAAAGTTGAGTCAAACACACCTGCAAGAGAAATACGTAGTTTCTCTAGACTAGCACCATTTTGCACTCCAAGAGCTTGCAATATAGACTGGCACTGAACCCAATCTTGCAGAGAAGGTGACAAGGATGGTAGTTTTTCTCTTGTCTTTTCATCAACAAGGAAGAATGCTTCACTGCATAATGTTGCAAGCAGTGTCGAGTAGATTTCTTCCTCATGGTTATAGCCAAATCATCAACCACTTCAGGAGCTACTTCCACTTTTTCCTCTTCAGCTTTGAGGAGTGTGTCAGAACCCAACTCAATAAAAATCTGGTCACTTGGAGCTCGCCACCGCCATCCAAGTTGGTGCTCATGGATGTCTTTGTCAGCCTGTTCAATCTCTCCCCTCCACCCAGAGCCAATCCTGAGAGCCAAGCTACAAAATTGGTGCCAATTTTGATGTCTCCTTTGGTTTCTCCATTACCACCACCTTTGGCAATAGATTGGAACCCCCAGACTCACTCTAAGAGCATGGCTTAACTATGAAAATCCATTGAATCACTAGTGAGTTGTGATCCATGTTTTAGAGAAGTGCAAGGTGTTTGATGTCAAACATTTCTCCTCCACTCTCTCCTGTAGAAATTGCACCTGACATTGGGTCACAAAGTAGAGTAGAAACAAGATATTCCATGTAGCCTGCCTAGAAATCCTGTGAAGCACAATATGGTTTCCATCTTTTGTTTATCATTCCTGAATTCTAGCACAGTCTAGACAAGCACTGAGTTGAGGAGTCTTGATGATCTGCCCCAGATTCAGGATTCATACACCAGCAATCTAAGACTTTCAAAGCATGGCAGAGGTACATGACTTTGATGTTCTTCAACCCACACAAAAGAGATGTGTTTGCTTGGTTTCTCTTGGAGAACAATACATTTATGCCCAAATAACTTGGATAAATTGACAATGAATGCAAACACACAACATGAAAATATTGTGCCTGCGATTTTGCTTTCCCCTCCAGATCATGGAGGATAGAGCATGATACAACAAGGATCAAGTTTTGCAGCTTAAGAGGTGTTGAACCCTGATCCAAGAGCAATAGATGTAGCTGCAATCTCAAGGTTGAAAGTTGTCCCTTTCTCGCTTCCCCATCAACATTGAACTGAAGATTAATATCATGTATACCTTTGTTTTGCACTGAAGTGCCTGAAATTTGAGTTGCTACTTCCTCTTCATCAATTGAGCGGTTATGAGAGAGAGAGAGATGCACACACCTGGAGCACTTTGGAGACAAGAAGGGAAAGTGCACGTTGGTGCATGCAAAAGAATTGGCGACGCAAACTTGCATGTGCTTGTTCAAGTGCATGCTCCTTGGTTTGCAGGTCTTGCAACAATTTGGTGACACGCGCAAAATCATCTGTTAATTTGGAGTTTTGATCAATAAACCACTTCTCAAGATCTGAATGTCTGCCCTTGAGAGTACACAATGTGTCACGTTGCTTGTTTAGTTTTCTCTTCTGCTGATTTGCTGTAATGTAGTTTTCATGGTCCCTTTCTATCAACACCAAATGATTGTACTCTAGTTTCTCAGCATTAAACTGATAGACTGCCTGTTACAGCAACAATCGGAAAGTATTTCAGAAGAATTAAACTGAACCAATCAAGAAAAAAACCAACAGGGGTTTGAGGGATGAGTGCTCAAAGATTAGAGAGAAACTTAGAATTGGAGCAGATGTGAAGTGCCTGCATGGTTGCATGGTGTTGCTCCAGAGTCTGCAAGTCAGACTCCAGTCGCACTTTAAGTATGTTGTATTCTTCAGCATCAGCATCCCGTATGTCATCCAATGCTTTTGCAAACTCTTCTTTTCGGGCTTGCATGTCTTCCTGGAATGTTGTCTCCATGGCCAGCCGTTCTTTTATGAGTGCTGCCATCTCTGACTTATTGCTGGAGATGGAAGTAAGAAGCATTCAATGCTCATATTTGTGGTGAAATACAACAAGGTTGGACAAGAAGAAGAAAAGCAAACATCAGTCAATGGTTCAACAGCAGTTCAGTAGCACGCATGTACTCCAAACTCAGCTGGTGAAGATTGTCTCAAGATCTTACTTAGTGTTTGCCCCAGATTCAAGATCTAGAAGATGTTGGAGATGAGATCCATTGTTCATAGATCGTACCAATGACTTCAATGAAAATAAAAACCTGCTGAGAATATAGCCATATGAAAATTATGCTCAAATCTCTGCAAGCCTGTCAGAAAAAGCTTGGGAAGAGAGACACCTGTGAAGAAGAGTTTGGCGTTGTTCAAGAAAAGCAATTTCAATTGTATGAAGCTCTGCAATATAGGTCTCACTCAATGTGGCCACCTAGCCATGAAAAAATGGGAAAGATATCAATCCTCCTCAGGTCTCAATCAGCTGTAAGAAGAGTAGGAAAGCTTCAGAGCTTCATTGTTCACTTCATTCTCAATGTCAGCAATGCTCAAAAATATAGTAGAGAAGTTGTCATAGTATTTGAAACTACTTCTGTCTCATTGTCATGTCTGCCTGAGAATAGCTGTCTTTAGTGTTAGCCTCTCCTGAGCAGTAAGATTGCCATAACCACAAAGATTAAGCCTTGTTCACAAGAAACCATGTCCAGAGCAGCCTTGTGTAGACACATACAGAGCACATGCAAGAGAGACACACAGAGAGATAGATAGACAGACAGACAGACAGACAGACAGACAGACAGACAGAGCAGGAGACTGCAAACCTGACGTGACATGGTTGCCATCAAATTGTTCATGTCTATGGCCTGCTGCTCAACTGTCAGACTATACTCTATATCTTTGGCTTTCAGCTGTGCACAAATCTCTTGAATGACTTTGTCTTTAGAATTCAGCACAGCGTTGCAAGCCTGTTCAAAGTCAATCATCAAAGGCATACAAGTTACATATGAGACAATCCATCCTGCATAGCTATTAATTCAAAGGAAAATGAATTAGGAGGAATTGTTTAGCTAATCAAAGATGCACATGCGGCAAACAGTTGATCAAAATACCTGGTGCTGTGCTTCAATCTGCTTAGCAAGCTCCTGTGGGACTTCCAGAGCAGTTACTATGCTCCATCTTTGAGCTATCTCTTCATTCTGCTTGGTAGTATCTTCTACCTCTTCTTCAATCCGTTTCTTCAGGTCCTGTCATGGAACATCAAAATGACTTAAAGAGACAAGGAGTATAATGCACTATGTTCCAAATAACTCGCAGACAGGCAGCCCTTATCTTCATCCAGGAAGACTGCACATGAACTATTAGATTAATATCTCATACGCACTCTAAGTCCTCAAGCATCAAAACACTCCATCTCTATGTCTCAACTTGCAATTCTACTGCAAAGTTAAATTGAGCAAATCGTTCTTGAGAGCTTGCATATACCTTTTGATATTTGGATTCAGCCATGCGATGTTCATACTCCTGAAGGTCAACTGTATCTCTCAGGGCCTTAATTTCATCTTCCAATTTTGCCTGCACACATGGAACTGTACATGCATCATAGTGCCTCCTCTGGGAAGAAGTTGTCAAATGTGGGAACTCGAAAGAAGGATGATGTGTTCTAAGAGAATTTTGTGTTCTCATGCTCAAAAGGATGCACACAATCCATAATGATTTCTTCTTCTACCACAGGCAATATAGAACAGGACTAAGGTGTGGAAGACTATTCTGGGGTATTATTCTTTTTTTGCAGCTAGACTACATACACATCTACAACAAACTGTTTGTAGATTTTGCACTTGAGTCTTTTGCAAGGAAGGAATTTTTTCTTCTAGATCTTATGTACCTCATCATGCTGGCTACACAAAAAGATTCTCATACCTTAAGATCAGCAAGGCTGTGTAGACTCTTTGACAACTGCTTGTCCCCTGGACCTGCATCCTTGTCAACTTCTGCTCTTGACTTTCTATCTGCAGGTTCATTCCACACAGGAAGAAGTAGTGTCATCAATTGTCCAAAGTCTTTGTATCTCTGTCTGAATGTAGTGAGTGGCACACGATTGAGAACTATCAACTCCTCAGAGTTTGTCAATGATCTGTAGTTGAAAGTAGGACCATTGTCACAAAAGCTTATTATCTGTGGAAGGGAAGTGAAATGGTTAATTCAATGAGATCAACCTACAGACTTCCAAGAGGGAAGCATAAAATAGTAGCAATGTTGCTGCAAAAAAGACCTTGAAGAAGAAAGTATTATCAATCAGGTAGGAAGCTTAACAAATGGGTCCAAGCATGGGCAGAAAACCTGCCAGGAGGAATGTTGGTGCAGATCTATCAACGTAGATTTTTGTGGGTAATAAATGACATAAGAGGTTGTGGTCAGAAGAACAAACATGCAAGTAGATAGATGCTTTAAAGAAAAGTGAATGGATGGTAAGAGCCTTCAAGGAGAAGTTGTGAAGACAATAGATGTCATGCTAGAGAATCCTTGCTCATCCTACTTTTGCCATGAGAAACTCATGTTCAAAAGTGGAAGAAATTTGCTTGAAAATTTTTGTTGTTGCTGCTACCAATTTGGACATCACAACCCTTTTGAATATGTTGCACGTGAGGAGGAGGCCGAGAGTGAGGAAGCTTACGATCTTTCTGAGTGGAATTGGCAGCAAGGAGGCGGGCTGCAACACGTGCACGCCTGACTGCAATTCGAGCATCTCTGGCTACTAGTTCAGCCATCTTTGTCCTGATTTCTAACTGCTAAGATCAGGCTGACCTGAAAGAACCATCCCGTCAAATGTTGATACCTTAGACAGTGGATAGGATGTTGTACAAGGTAGCCAACATTGCATGATGCAAGGAACATCAATAAAACAAAATTCCATACAGATTCTTCACAGGAGAGTAGGACAAGTGAAGCAAAAATTCGGGTTGAGTAACAAAAATCAATTTGCAGATGTGCATATAGTGGATGGATTCTCCAAAAGCACCCAAATACAAACCAGCAAAAGCATGCAGAGAAAGAATTCTCAACAGGCAGACAAGCCTACCTCATCATTCAATAAATTGGAAATTTGTTAGTGCAATCAGTGCATGAGGGGTGTTATTACCAACTATGATAATCAACACTATTTAGGTGTGTCTCCTCCATTGAGGAACTTTTTCTGGCATTTGATTATGCAGAAAAAAGTACAGCTTGCAAAGAAATCATGCAATTTCACCCCTTTCTATTCAAAGAACATGATGTTCTTCCAAGCAAATTTGGAAGAAACTTGCACAATGCTCTGCTTTTCTGTGGAGAATTTCCCACATTTTCTGCACTTCTGGAGGGTTGGGTTTGAGCATTGAGGAGAGTGGACCTAAAAATAGTAAAGCTCTGCAATGTCAGTTTTCTAGAGGAAATTCGGTGAGTGGCCTCACTTTTGTCTCTTGCTATCTGCAGAGTTTTGAAGCTTGCACCTTTCATGACCTTTTCAATAGGTTTTGAAGGAAGAAGACTTCCTTTCCCGACAATTCACTTTGGAAACAAAAGCATGTATGTGTGTATCTTTCATTGGAGAGTTGTTTTGTAACAACCCTTTTATTTCATGAAACTATGAGTGTGTTTTGAAAAAATTCTCCTCTAAGAAACACAACTGCACTGTTCCATATGTACATATATACATACATATATTCAGGGTTGCTCATGCTGTGAAGTTCATGAATTGCAAAAATTGTCAAATATTGAAGGGCACCTCAAAACAGATGAGAATTGTCCCCTCTCAAACTCCTGTAGGTCAATAAAGAGCCTTCCTTGAGATGTGTGTATTTGAGATTCTATTATTGCAAGTGTGCAAAGTTTGCTGCAGCTTGAGGTCCTCGGATTTTTGCTTCTTCCTTTCTCTTCCAGCAATATTAACTTGTCAGTCCAAGAAGGAAGGTCTTTGCAGCAACCAAATAAAATTCAGTTGTTGCAAATCAGAAAAACACTCAGCCTTGATTCCTTGACACACTGAATGCCCACTACTGCCCACTGAGTGTTTTCATTCCCTCTTCAATCTAAACTCCATCCTTAAGAATGAAGTGTTGGCAAGATCAAGTAGTGCAAGCTTGCAAGTGAAACAATTGAAAATTGATGATACCACAACTAAACCCAAAAAAAAAAAAAACACAAAGGAATGTGCCATAACCCTGTCTGTTAGTAGGAGGAGGAGGAGGTCATGCAAGGATGAAATTGTACACATAATTGTTAGGGTTTGTGCACCTTGAATAAAATCTCCGAGTTAAATCAGAGAATGATGTGTTAAAAACTCCAAATTCCTGTTTAAAGCTCCTTGCAATTTGCATATTGTTTGCATGCAGCATAAGAGTATTAGTTCACTAATTTGCGACACTTAAAAATAAATTTAAGGCATAGATTTGAAGAAACTCATTTGGCAACAAATGTTTTCTTTGCACCTAGGTACAAAGCTTAGGCCCACTTTAGATGAGGGTCCAGGGTCCAATTTCCTAGGAACCAATTTGGACTCATTTGAAGCAAATTGAAACCTTGAGTTGGACGATACCTTGGTCCCTAGCCTGATTAGTGGTTCTCCAAATCAGGAGCTCTCCTTTTTTAGCACTGTTTTTTGGTCCGAACCAATTGATTTTCCCTCCAAAACAGATGCCATGTAGGTTTAGCCTCAATTTGCCACTTTTTGGTCTGGGACCCTCGTCTAAAGGGCTTGGGACCAATTTAAAGCTTTTGACCAATAAGATTGCTTGAATTCATTGGTCCCTGGACCTTGGACCCTTGTCTAAAGTCGCCCAGGGACAAATTTGCATATAAGGATGACAAAATTTAAGTGCCAGTTTACAGAAGTTAATTTCCCAAAACAATTCAAGGCTCCCATTCTAACAATGTGACTGGCCATATAGGCCTGAAAGGTTAGAGGGACTGCCAATCCATTGTCATATTAAAGCAGGTCCACCGACAATTTTTGACTTGGGTTGCTATGTAAGGCTCCCCAAAATGCCTAGCTAAACTTGGAACAAGTGCCTTGCATTGGCTGGCCTGGTGTCCTGGAGGGGTTAAACACTTTCCAACCTGATATTGGGCATTGGTGATAACTTAGTATTGGGCATAACAGGGTATAACATCTAGCATGACAGAGTGGGGAATTGAACCCACAACCACTTTGTAAAACCTTTTTGAATTCCAACGACTTGGGCTTTTGACTTGATGTGCAAATGAGTTCACAATTTATTCATAGATAACCAATTTGGACACCAATTTATGCATTGCCACTTGCTTTCAATGGTGCTGCATGGACAAGCAATGTGCTTACTATTTGGTGTTGTCACAGTGACAATGTCATTTAACATCCAAATATGCAACCAATTTTTTCTTTCAACACCAAGAATGATCTGATGCAAGTAAGAATCTCTCTCAAATTATGTCTCTTATATCATGATAATGATATATTTCATCATGATAATACTACTCCATTTATATTCTCAAATTCAACAATTTAGAAAACCATCAAATTCACAGGACCTGGATCATAAAACATTATCAGCAGTTTTTCAATTTGAGGAGCTTACTCAACAAGAAAGATCAGCATCCATCCCAATCATGAACCCTCTTGGACCAAACAATAAGCATTTATCCAAAATTCCTGAACCCTTATTGGCCAAGACTCCAGATCATCATCATAAACTTCCAATCCCATGAAGCATAACAGCCATCCGATTCATCAACCTCTTGAGCCCAAAGAAAAAAAGAAACCATCCAATTCAGAACCCCACAGGACAAGAATATCAGTGCACCACATATGAATTACTCTTTGTCATATGAGATTATGTTTCCACAGCAAAAAGATCAATGTGAAGAATGCCACTCCCAAGTTAACTCAATACAGTTCGGCAGAGAAGTACTGAGAAGTACAGTTGCCCACCTCAACAAGAACCTGTGTGCCAGACCACCATGGAGGCCAGTGACAGCCAGTTTCATTTCAGGCTCAACATAACCTCTTCAAGTAACTGCAGATGCTGTCCAGGTCAAATCAATAGTTGTCAAAGTGCAGCTGTCATAGCAATCATATTGTGCTTGAGCTTACACAACTAAAAGAACTCATAGGTCATCCTACTCAAAATATTGATACATATGATGTTGAAAAGACGCAGAAAACACTCCATTCCTGTCTCGAGAGCTCCTTTGAAACAGTGGACCCCAGTTTTCAAAAGCTATAACTATGCATTTGGATCCTCTGTACACATGAAATGGGAAAAGCTGAGTCCACACAAAAAACATGGGGCCATGTCTTTTTATGGGTCCACTAGCAAGGATCATCTATGTCATAAAGGACAGCAATCCTTGGGTTCCAATCCACATAGGCTAGATATAGCATTCTACTGCACTAACACAGCACACAGAGTAGCTTTCCATGAGCAGGATTGTAGAGCTGGGTGCTGATTTCATGGTCCTCATGTTGAATGTGCATTCACCATCTCCCGATATACCATATCTATGAAATGTTCATTCTGCAAGCACCCATTCCAGAATCACAAATTTCCTTTTAGTCTCCCGATTGTCACAAATGCTATCCTTGGTAGAAAGAACATAGCAAATCTCCACTTCTCCAACTTCCACCATATTCAGCATCCATGCAGCAAGACAGAAGTACAATAAGATATTGACATGAAACAAATTTGCAGCATCACAATCCAACATCCTTTGGTTTGCTTCAATTCCAGTTAACTAACATTAACATCTTAATAGGAATTGAGAACTTCTCAATACTTCATTATTGAAGGCCACCTGATGAGAAATTCATAAAATGACAGGAAAATAAGGTTGGAGAAATTTTTAACCAAAAGGTAAGAGAGCATACAGCAGGGTGGAGGAAAGAAAACCCCCTAACTAGGAAACACGAGGGGAATAGAGTACAAATAATTTTTAAAAAATAAGAGCAGCATAACCATACCAACTGTGTATTCATTCAGGACCCATCAGTGGCAACATGTGTGGTAGTCAGTAGTCATTGCAACACTTCCACTAACTTAATCAGCTAACCGGCAGTGGTGAAGTCAATGTCAGACATTAACCAACACACTGAGTCTTTTGCTACAAGTCCAAAACTAACTGGAAGACTGAGCCATGATGCTGGCTAGCTCAATGCGCACAGAAATTATAAAGCGGCCAGAAAGAAAGCACAGTTCAGTAGTATTGTTGAGGTCTGATCCTTGATTCCTCATCCTGGAATCAATTCCACGATGTCAAGTGCACACACTGTACCTTAAACTGGTTAAAACCACACACTTCAGGTGAATAAAGCTTTACCTTTAACAGACGGTAGAGTGCATCATGGACACCCTCCCTTGTAATAGGCCCACTGTGCAACATTGGTGCAGCAAGGGAAAGAGGAGGATTAGGTGGGGGAAAGGGTTGAAGCAAAGGAGCACCATGGGGTGCAGATTGCAGTGGGGGTGTTGAAGTGGCCAATGGAGGGGCAGTAGGGCCTGATGTGCGAGGTGGAGGGACGAAAAAGGCTGGTGGTATGAGAGTTGTGCGTACTGTGTTGCTGCTGCTGGAAGTGTCAGGAGAGAGAGAAGGTGCTAGGGATGAATGTGGGAGTGAGGCTGTTGAGGGGGGTACTGGCTTAGGAGCAATGGTTGGAGAGGCCACTATGGCAGGGCGGGGTGGCAATGCATGAGCTGTTGCAGCAGGTCGTGGAACAGTTGTTGGTGTTATGTCCGGGCTGCTAATACGCACTGCATTCTGCTTCCACACATAAAGACTAACTACAATAAATGCAAAATTGAGACCAGAACTGCAAAAATAGCCAACAAACAGATAGTGAATGAGAAGAAACACTACATTGTGCCATAGCCTGTTGGTTGTTGAGGAAGCCCTAACTTTCACAGAAAAATTATAAGGAAATACTGTTAGTCAACTGAGAAATCAGAGAAGGTAGAGAGGAATACACTGAAAAAACGCTCTAGAGGCTCATCAGGGCCCTCAGTCACACTGGATATAGCTCCTGCGGATGGTTCAAGTGGACCCTCTATCATTGCTGCCATCGGTTCCAGCTCTTGATACTCTGAGCTGTATCCACCCATCCAAACATGCAAGCACTAAAATGTCAAGTTGTAGTTTGCACCTGAGTTCAAAACTCCACAGAGAAAAAGAACAGTAAAAGATTGGGTCTTGCACAACTAATGCATGTCAAAAGGCACATTTAGCTGTTGGCTGAAGTTACTACCTAAGATTTATGCTTGTTCCACAGTTCAAAAAAGAATGGTCCAACTGCCACATGACAAACTATGCAAGTAGGATGAAATCATGGAACATTTAATTACATTTACTCAAAAGGTATCCATTAAGATGTCCTCAGATGGATCCCTTGCCCTGAGAAGAAATAAAAGCAAAGAGAACAGGACAAGAAAGGAAAGCACACCGTGAAGAGAACAAATTCGCTTTCTGGGGCTTGTTGGAGAAGGCTGATAGAATCCTACAAAATCACACCACAAAACAGTTGAAGCTCCACAAATGGTAACAGATAACAATCCTACAAGCATTCATTCAGTTACAAAACTTGAATTTCAATAGAATATCTTTGAGATCCATACTGCAGTATACCTCTAGACAGAACATAAAAAAGCCACTCTGAACCCACACCTAGAAAACTGATCACAGAAAGACACACTGTCCCATGGCTCCTAAACCCTGCATTCTTCTCTACCAACAACCCTAAGTTGGCAGACATTGTCACATAGCAAATGTACCACTTGCTACATGCTATGTTGTAATTGCATATTTTGAGCAAGATAACATCAAAGTCCAAGAGTGAAAACACAAAGGAAGAAGGGTGCCAAGTAACCTCTGAAAAAGCTTGGCGACTTCTTCACATTCACGTGCGTTGTAGAACCAAATGCCATTAACTTCCTGTGCAGCATTGCGGTATAGGAGATAAGGAACCTGTACCTCATATTCAAACTCACCCAGCAGATCTTCCACAAGATTATCTGTTGCCCCCCCAACACAAACCCCATTTAATTCTTCTTTGAGTAAAATCCACTAATCTTTCTTTTCTTCACCTAGTTTCGCAGCAACACACTACTTCCCACACAAGTGCTCAAACAGTAAGCACAGTTATTAAGACCACAAACCTTGATGGCCTGATCAAAGATTTGCATGACAAACTTCCCAAGCATACAGCATTGAGTCATCTGCAAACAAACTGGAACTCCTCCAAACCACTTTATGCATTTTAGTCATTAAAGGATGAAACTTGCAACTAAGAACAGACCTGTGCTGCGCCGGTTCATAACAACAAACTGAAAGCGAGGTTGTGTCCGCCTGCAAGAAGGCACTCCTGCTTTTAGAGGGAAATATAACAGAATGTTACCCCAACTGTCGTACAGAAGATACTTCAACGACAACAACAGGGTGATATGTAACTCACCGTTTTACAACAAAGAGTGAACCCTCCACATCCTTACGACTCTGTGATCAAGAATGCAGAGATTGTTAGCACTTCAGTCTATCCCCCTAACATACACAAGTTGGAACTTATTGTGTGACAACTGCTTAATGTGTAATCTCCCTCATACTTATATAAAACAATACACCAAAAAACCTTCCTTACTCTCCAGATTGCTTGGGACACTTGTGTCCATAAGGACTCCAATTCACAGTAATGCAACTACTGCAGAGAAAACAACCCTAACAATCAACATTAGCAATTTCATCTGCTCTTTCAAGAAGCCAGATATGATTGTTCTGTGGTCAAGTAACCCCATTTCCAGAATCTTACTGGCAAAACAACAAGATTGTTTGTTGAATGAAGGAGGCAGAATAGAACATAATGTTGACATGCACTTCTAAAATCTATTCAAACACAACACATGATTAGGTTGACGAGACATAATAGTCCATTTAACATACCTTTATTCCTGTTCAGTATCTTGGAGTTTTCACATCTGAAACTAGTTGTGCATGGTGTGTATCTACAAATGCTCATTCACAGACATCTAAGAAATTCAATTCTGCTCATATACAGCAGCATCCCACATCACCCCAGATTCTAGAGAACAAAGCCAAAAACAACACATTTGATGAGCACTTGAATTACATGAGGCCCCCTTATTTATCAACCCAAGGTTGCAATAATAACTATTGCAAAGAAAAAAGAGAGTTCTAATCAAGGCCAAAGAGAATCTTGACTAAGAAAGTACTTTTATCCTCCAAGCTCTACACCAGAGCTATGGCAGCAGGCGTAATGCAAAATAAGGTCAGATGAAACAAACTACCAGTGACACACTTTTTCACTCACAAAGAGCTCCTTTCCCAATTAGAATATGTGAGCCAAATCTACATTTCCCCTTGGTGCTAGATACATATACCAGTGCACTGAAAACCAGAAGCTTCTCAGATGAGCACTCCAGACACTTAGAATAGGCCAGCCAAATCTTCATTTCCAGGTGCTGGACACCAGAAACCCTAAAATCTTAACCCTTGTCACAGATGTAAAAAATCAGGCAGAATTTGAGAAACATATAGCAGTGCGTTGAAAACCAGAAGCCTCTCAAGTGAGCCATCACAGAAAACCCTATAACCAGCAAAAAGCTTTGTTTCATTTCCTCCTTGCAAGTTCTCCTCCACTCATTTACATTCCCTTAATCCTTCCTTACTTCCTTTACTACAATGGCTAAGGCATTCTTGAATTGCAACCCTTAGCACTTTTTTTCGCACACTTTCTCCGCTTGCACCAAAGGAATTTCACCACAAAAGAAAACCGGCCAAAACCACAGAAGCAAAGACCTAAAAGAAGAAAAACCAGGAAAAACCAGCGGAGGGAGGGAGGGAGGGAGGGAGGATGATGAGGAAAGAAAATGCAATTCTCTTACCCACTGACTATCCTCCACGCTGAACTGATAAAAGGTAACATGTGCAGCAGTGGTGAGAATATCCTCCACATGTCTATCCATCCTCTGCAAAACTGTGAGGTTAAGCTCCTTGGTACTGTTCTGATCCAACTGCGGCAATGGTTTCCCTGTCTGCTGCTGCTGCTGCTGCTGCTGCGCCATTTTCTTCTCTCTTTCTTTCTTTTTTTCCACCTTCCAAATCCCAAGCTTCTACAAACTCCTTCTTCTACAACAACAAAAATGATTTCCTCGCGCAACAAAAACCAAACCAAAGAAGAAGAAAAACCACCAGAAAAAAAAAATTAAAAAAATCTCACTTCCGAATCCTTTTCTTTCCTTCTTCCTTTCCCTTCCTCTTTCCCTTTTTTCTCCTTCCACACACCAGGAAGAAGAAACACAAACAAAAACACGCACCCCTCTACGTCCTTCGCCACACGACGTCCAAAGCTTCACTGCTTGGGGGAAGCAAGCAAACCCTAACTTTCGACCTATTCACAGCGTAGCACAAAGAAGCACAAATTTGTTCGTTCGTTCGTTCGTTTGTGTAAAAGAAACAACAAATTCTGAAAGAAATGGTGACTGTAAAATTTAGTGGATTTTGTGATTGATTTTCTACTCTTTTTTTTTCTTTTTCTTTTTTTGGGGGGTTGGAAGGGATGGATGGATGAATGAATAGATATTAAAATGGAACTGGATGATGGGAAAGAGGATGAATGAATTAAGTGTTGTTGTCAGGTTTTTCTTTTTCTTTTTTTGTCTTCAATTTTGTGATAGATATTGAAATTTGGTGAATTTTACTAAAAAATTAGCCAATTTAGTTGAATTTATGCTTTTAAAAAAAGCTTGCAAATTTTTCTCAATTTTTTTGCAAAAAAAAATTTTTTTGTTGAAATTTTTAAAACACTAGTTGTTCTTGGCAACGTTTTTTTGTAAAGTGCATTTTGTTAATTTTTTTTTCCTCTTCTTCTTTTTGGTTGGAAGCTATGGATGGAAGACTAGAGATTACATGGAACAGGGTGATGGGAAAGGGGATGAGATTGATCAAGGGTTGTTGTTAGCTCCCTTTTTTATTTTAGTGAATTTTGTCATTTTAAAAAAAATTGTTGGAAGGGATAAATGAATAGATATTAGATGGAATAGGATGATGAGAAGGGGGATGAATGAATTATGTGTTGTTATTGGATCCTTTTTTTTTTTAAATTGAATTTTCTCCCTTGTTTTTGGTTGGAAGAGATGAATAAATATTATATGGATGAGGATGATTGAGGAGGGGATGTATTCTATTGATAGATGAAAAAAATGGGTCGATTTTAAGAAAATCCAATTTCATTCAAATCAAAATATTGAATGAATTTGCATGCAATTTGAATTCAATTCAATTCAATTTCAAGTGAAAAGAAATAGGATGCAAATTGATGGAAAGTATTGAAATTTTGTTCTTGAATATGGTGTTAGAAAAAAAAATTAAAAACCAAAAAATTGAGAAAATACCTTTCCATGGCATCTCTTAACTTGGGAATCTAGACGAAAAGGGGTTTTGGTTCATCTATTTTTCTAAAGGGCCTTTGGGTTGATCCATTTCTAGGCCTTCCATTTTTCTTAGGTTGAGAGGGAGGAACAAATATCAAATGAGGAAGAGGATGGTTGAGGAGGGGATGAATGGATAAGCATAGTTCTCTTTTCTTCTTTTCCTTTTTCTTCTTTTGGGGATTGGTCACAATCAAAACAAAACAAACATTGAGATCTTAAAATATAGATTAGCAATGTAATTTTTTAATCTTTTATAGTGGCCAAGGATTTCTTTCACTCTTTTTATCCAACTAACAAACATTATCTCTCACCAAAGATCTTTCCAACAACACCAAAGGCACATTCCAATTCCTCCTAAATTTTCAGCTACGATTTAATTTAATTTTTGGTGAAGAAATCATTCAATTCATGAACTTTTGCACCGCAAGTCCAAACGTTATGGAACCAAGCCGATGCACCCCTCCTCCTTGAGAGCTTTCCAAAGAGACCAAGAACATGATCTGAAACATCCCGGTTTGGTGGATCTAATAAGTACAAACAAAACAAACAAATTACCTTCTTTCATAGATAGATGGGAAAATGGTTTAGTTTTTGAGCCTTTGTTTTGATGTTCCGAGCACGAGAGAGTGTAGGGTGTGATCCTTCGAGATGCAATATGATTTTATTGATCAATTTGTATTAGGTTTCTTTATAACAACAATCTTCAAAGAAAAGATACATGTATCACATGTGGCATTTGAATTTCTTTATGAAAAATTAGGTCCCTATTTGCAAAGGCAAAATACACATATGAGAGAGTATTTCAATTGAAACTATTGTTGTTATGTGTTAGATCAATACAAATATCATCAATTTAAGTTGTTGAAAGCAATTCAAGGGATTTTAAGTACGGTAGGCATTGGCGGGGAAATATATGAGGTAGATGCACCTCTTCAAAACTTGTAAGAATTGTTGAGTTTCATTTGCAACAGTTCTTTGTATTTAAGTATTTAAGTCAAAGCCAGTTTAGAGTTGTGGCAAATTAGTTTGAAACATGTAATAGAACTCATCATAATAATAGAGGTGTGATTGATGGATGGGTCTTCTAATTTCAATCCTAGTCATTGTACTTGGCAGGGAGGGTTAGTATTGTCCAATAAAATTCATTCAACTTTGTTGCAAGGGATGATGGTTGACACAAATCATGTATTTTGCGATTACGAATTCAAGACACGAATCATGCATGATTGAACTCATTTCGAATTCACAAAAATAGGGAAGAATCGTATACGAGGAAAGCATTATCATACAAGTTGATTGGAGATTATGCATGTTCAATGGAACCTTTGATGAGTTGCCCCATTCAAAGGATTGGGGTGGATAATGGATCAGGAACCATACAAAGCTAACAAGAACTTGATCCAAAGCTCAACTCGAGTGTGATGAACAAGCTTCAAGAATTTTCATAGGAAGATGAAGAATCAACGTGGAATCAAGGCAAATGTACCAATGCTTCATATGGTTGGTATTGTACCTGCATGCATAATACAATTGGCAAAGACAAATTTGATCAAGTTTGGATAGAGAACAAGTTTGATTCATTGTGCAATGGCATTGCGCTGTTCAAAACAAAATCACAAGAGATTATATTTCTTCGTAACTTGGTTAGATTGATTCAAATGTACAATTGACTCTACATAATAAGCTGACCCAATCTTTTCTTGCAGGGTTCTGAAGATTGAGATTAGCATGAACAAGCCATAAATGAGTTTTTTAAAGTTATATGCATGGACATCCTGTAAGAAGAGCACAACCCAAGAGCTTGAGGTTGGTAGATGCCACTGTAACCTGCTTCTGATCTCTCTTGTACTTAGAACTACTCACAAAGTTAACACAAAACAAGGTATCATTCCATTGATCAAACTGCCTATTTTAAACTGTTGCTGAACAGAACAATCTGCCAATAAATTTCAAACCTCAGGATGATTCTTCACATCATGTGTATCCTCTACCTTGTAATCATGACAAAAAAATGTAACAATGGTTATCTATTTCCCCGTAGAAAGGGGGTTGTCAATGTGTGATGTCAATATACTGTTTCTGGATTTGCTCCAAACTCAAGCCAGTCCCAATTGGCGATGGGCTGCTCTGGTTCATCTGAGTCTGAAAGACATTCTACTGGTTGAAGGAAATTTTCTTCTTGTGCAGGATGAGCATCCCTGTATGCTTTAGCCATCACCTCTGCCTCTCTGCATACCCTCTACAGGTCCAACCATAAACATCACCCAAACAGAACATAAGATCTGAGTTCTATGATGGCAAACATTCTTTCTACATACGCATGAATTATGAAACTTGACATTGTTCAGCATGTAAAAGGACTGAGATGTGAAACGATGATTGTACCTCTCTATCAGTTAGCATAAGACCATCTTCACTCTCTAAGTCAGCCGTGCTGCAACCACACAACATTGACGTGTTTCAGACCAACAGGGAAGCCAGGAATCCATTTGCAAGTTCCTCAAGAAGCAGAACTCTACAGACTTAAGAGATAGCTTTCATCAGAAACTTTAAATCCTCAATGTGAACCTGGAAAAGAAACATGAGTTTGTTCACCAATCTTCTCAATCTGGTGTTTGTTAGTGGCAATCCAGACCAGAAACATGACCAGAAGCACAAAGTGATACGCAACAGATCAAAAACCTGTGTAATGTCCTAAAGTACAGGCTGAAGGAGCACCTGAATGCAATTCTACAGTTGGATGGGGCCTTAACAACCATCACTTTAACTTGTTCCCCTGCATCAAAAACATCTTCTACTTGTGGAATGTGTGCCCGTGCTATGTTGCTAATGTGAAGCAACCCACTGCAAGAAAATATAAGGAAACTTCAGGCCCTCCTTATTTATCTTACAAGAATCACATAGACATCTTTCGCACTAGCTTTTAGCCCATTCAGCAAAAGGGGTAGTAGGAAAAGAGAACCCAAGGAGACAAAATGCAGATTTTACAAAACAAGCACCTTATATCTGTGTCCTTGATCTTGACCCGAGCTCCAAATGTATAAACCTCTGCGACTGTTCCATCAACAAGTGTCCCCAAATGAAGATTTCGTGACACCTGCAGGCAAATCAATCAGATTAGTTCTTAGTTCATCATGAGTTGCACTTTGACAATGCTGTGTCTTACCAAATTTTACCATCATGTCTCAATGGGTGTCAAGTTGATTGTCTTCTTCCTCCAGCATTGTCTGGAACTCACAGAATACTATTGAAAAAACTATCAGTCATGACCAGCATCTATTAAATATGCATCAGGCCACTGCAAAAGAATCAATGGAAAGCTCAAGTTTGGCAATCTGCTTTGGTAAAATGAACAGAGAAAGCTTACCCAAGCTTGCTTTTCATTCACAACCAGGTTGCTATTTTTCCCATGAATTGTACTAATTTGCACCCACATGCGTCTTCCCACCTGCAGAAAAGAAAATCATGAGCAACAATAATAATAAGTGAAAACTCCACAAAACCATGTTCCACACTAAGATCATCACCAACATCAAGAGGTAAGTAAATAGCAAATGAGTGAGCAACGTACATAGTCCTTTAAGCACTCTGGTAGAAACCCTGTTGGCTGCTTGACAAGGTTGTAGAGTGGTAAAAAGGCTCTTAATCCCTGATCATCAAAAAATCAGAAGCAAAAAGCGGCTAATCAGACAGATGAAATTCTCAAAATGTACAGCAGGTGGATCAACAGTAGCCCCAGTTACAAGATCAGCAGCAGTGATGAAATCTACTTCCTATTTTGAGCTCAATGGAATCAACACTCAGTTGTCTAGGGGATTAAGGTTTAGGGTTTAGGGTTTAGAGTCTACTGGATTGTTTGACTGTATTTTTTCTAGAAAAGCAATGCATGGCACAGAGAGACAGAAGTGCAGCAGAAATGTACCTCAATCCTGGAAATGAGTCCTGCTGCATTGCAGTCCGTAATCTCTATCTCAATCGGTTCATTCCTGTCCTTGATCTGCCATGCTGAGATATTACAAGTTTTCCAGAGCATATACCCTTTGTAGAAAGTTCAGATCCTGACTTTGAAATTCACTGCCTCTTATTCACTCACCCATGCACACATTGGGGTGGTGAACAGAAATATTTGAATTCCAGAATTTATCAAAGACTCCCACCTCAGAGAGGAAAATCTGGAGAAGCAAAAAGGGTTTAGGGTTTGGCAAACCTGCTGAACTCGATTCCAGGCGTTCCGACGAGCAACTGAGCGTGCTGACAGCAGAGCTGCTCCACTTGCCATCTCTCCTTTCACATCCATTGTCAAGATTGTCCCAACTTCAACAGGGAGATGTGTGTCTACACCACCCATGCTAAGAACTTCCTCATCCTTCACAGTAAGAGCTTGGCCCAGAGGAGGAGCAACACCACTAGTTGCTAAGCTATCTCCTTCAGGCATCTCCCACATATTCTCTGCCAGATCTCGCTTGTCCAAAGGAAACATTTCACTGACAAACATGTGTCCAAGTCTCTCTGCCCCAATTGCAATATCCAGTTTGCTATGATTCCCAGAGACCACAACACCCATCACTTGATCTCCAACTTTGGGGATGTAGTACTCCAATGCTGCATCACCTTCTCCCTCCTTGCTTGAGCTTGTTGCATACTGAGGGGACACGTGAGAGTAGAACCCATTTCTAGTTTCAGCAGCTCTAGGGCCTCTTCCTGTTTCCCCACCATCTAACTCTAAGACCTGTTGTTGTGCCATCTCTCTTGTTGAAGAAGAAGAAGAAGCTGCTTCCCTATCAGACCTCCAGCGATGAGCATCGAGCTCCTCACTAACCACAAACACCGCACGATCACCACCACCCACAGTGCCCATTTTCGCTGCCTTTGCTTCACCGCCATCCTCCTCTACAACGACTCCATCCAGCACCACCGGCGTATCCTCCAAGTCTCGAATCCTCTTCGTCGTCGTCTTCTTCTTCCTTTCCACCATCTCTATCGAAACAGCAGAATTTTTTCCATTATCATGAGCTTCCGTTGCAATAATTCTGACATCCGATCCACAAAAGAGATCTGCATTCAGCCTACTGATCGTCGCAGGGAGTGGGAATCTTCCAACTCTCCAGAGACCACCAGGACGACTCTCTTCGTGAATTCCCATCGCCTGTCTCCCCCAACTGCTGAAGCTCCTCCATCCTGTCTTCCAAGAGAGAGAAACTGCTACCTTCGCTCGTTGTTGCTGCAGGTTAGGGACACGAACAGTAGGCAAGTGATCAAGGCGGCAGGGAGAAGGCGGCCCAACAGCGCCAGCGCCCTGCCATACGTGGTTTCTGGAGTGCAACAGCATGGAGCTACTAGCATAAGAAGCAGGACTGTTCATGGATCATATCACCAGCATAGATGATGCCTCAAATGTAAAAATCCTACAACAAAACAAAGAGATTCAAGCCCACCTAGAACTTGGAGTAAACCCAGTTGCAAACGACAAGATTGCAACATTCCAAGCAACAGAAATCGGCGAGAATGCAAACTCTGTTGCTGCAGCTGCTGCTCCTCGCGCGGAAGAGATCAGCAACCTCACAGAACCTGAATACAGAGAAGAGTTGGAGTTTTTAGGGTTTAGGGTTTTGTGAATGTCCCTTCGCCGCCCCTTCTCGAGGACCGTTGCCGCAGCAGAATGATCCTACGCGGGTCCTTTCCAAGGACCCACCTTGTAATCCTGATCCTTAGTGGGCGGGGCTCATGTGCATAGGTATATATTTTTTCATACGTGTAGAAGAGGGTTGGAGATTTTAGGGTCTTGGGTAGGGTGGATGTCCGTTCACCACCCCTTCTTGAGGATCACTGCTGCAGCAGATTAGTCCTATGCAGGTCCTTCACAAGGACCTATGCCTTGTAATCCTTATCTTTGGTGGGTGGGGCTCATGTGCATATATATCTTGTAGGACTTTTCAGACATGTTGCCAAGGGTTAGAGGTTTTAGGGTTTTGAGGGTGTCTTGTGTATTGCTATAGTAGCAAAGAGGTCCTATGCGGGTCCTTCCCAAGGACCCACCTTGTACTCCTAATCTTTGGTGGGTGGGGATCGTGTGCACATGTGGCTTCACACATGTTGAGGAGGGTTAAAGGTTTTAGGGTTCAAGCTTTTGTGGATGTCCCTAGGCCACCCCTTCTTAAGGATTGTTCACAATGAGATCAACTACAAGTCCTTCTCAAGGACCCACCCCATACTCCTAATGAATTAACTACTAGTAGGTGTGGGTTGTGTGCATAATCATGTGTTGAGGAAGGTTTAAATATTCTGGGTTTAGGGTTTTATTGAGGGTTACTACCATAGAGCAATCCTAAACAAGTCTTTCTTAAGGACCCACTTGGTATTATTGAGTGGTGCAAATCATGTGCATATAATTTATACACAATCACATTAATGTTTTTTTTATTGGCAAATTTTTGCAAAAATTTGACTTGAAAAATGTGATTTCAACCAATACAAAGGATTTTTCATGAGAAAAATGGTCCAAATTCGCCAAATTTCAAAAAGAAAAAATTCAAATTGCCAGATTTTTACAATAAGTTCCAGTACGTAGCCAAAAATATAAAAGGATCCTAGTTTTTTATTGGCTAAAGTAGTTTTTGGATGGTTGTCACCTTGGCTTCATCACAAAATCCTTGAAAAAAACCTTGATTCACATTGTGTTTAAATACCTCCCCCTATTTAACATTTATGGAACCTGAATAGGATTGAAGCATGATCACCTAATAAGGTTTACAAATATTTCAAAAGTGATGAGATATTAATGAATACAAGAAAGAAAAAATGGAAAATCTTTCAAACCATAGCAAATTGAGGACCATTACACACAAGTTTAATGACCTTAACTTTTATGTAATTAAAAGTGAATGTGTTATTGACATTTACATGTTGATTTTCAAATTTAAACTAAATGTTAAAATTAAGAAAATATGTGTGCATATGTCCAATAAAACAAATCATGATGATGTTAAAAAAAAATCACCCTCATCTTTAGAATAATTCAATTCAATTTGAATCCAATTCAATTTAGATTTAAATGAATTGGATCAATTATTCAATACACATTGCATCATATCATTATTATTTTTGAATGAATTTCATTTGTATCAAAGTTATTTTAACATATCATGTCATTGATATGTAAACATGTGTTGTTTGGTTAAGCTTCATGTGAATATGTTGACATTGTTCAACATATTGTTAACAAAGAAACATATATTATTGCTTTTGTATTTCACATGAAAACCAAATATGATGGAGTCATTTTGATATCATTCATGGTACTTCATTTTTTCTTTATTTTTCTCAACTCTTTTTTTTTTTGGGTTTAATACATAAATATTTATACTAATTTTTGTGAGTTTTTATATTTATGTAAATGTTATGTGAAAGTTGTACATTAAACCCTTTTTATAATCACCCTTAGATTAATCACATTCTTGTTTGCATCACACATTTTTTGGTAACCATTTGTTTTGGTAAAAACACCATTTGTTTGAATCATTATCACACTCATTAGTATGGTAGCACAAACCATTTGCAAAAAAATTTTAGTACATGTGATTATAATGAGGGGAAATCTAAAGGAAATATTAGGGTTTTGTACATTATAATTCCTTTTGGCAATATTAATGTTGTTTTGTGTTCAAGTTATGCAAATTAGCAACAATGAATATAGTTGAAGAGAGGAAAAAAAAAATAGCAACTTTATTTTGCAAACAAGCAAAAGATATGTGAGCTTGCCAAGAAAGTAAAAAATCTTAATCAAAAAAATCTAGTTGACAAGATACACAAGGAGCTCAAGCTCAATGTAGATCATAGCATTGTCTCCAAGCTCTTGAAGGAAAAAGATAAATGGCTTAATATCAACAAATCAAAAGTTATAGGAAACATCAAAGAGGTGGAAATAATGAGCACATGGAGGCTAATATTTTGACAATGGTTTAGCAAGGTAAATAATTCTATGCTTGCATCTTATTGTAATATATATATATTTATTTGTCATAGTGAAATCTCCGAAATCAGGGTTCATCACATTGCATTCTTGGTACAGATAATTGAAAATCTCTTGATGAATAAAATAACACCACATTAGTTATTGATGAGTAAGGTTTGCAATGCATTGGTTTTTTATGACTAGCAGGTTATATTACTTTTGCATTAAGGTTCCAAACAACATGAAACCAAAGTTGAAAATCAAATCAACACTCAAAATCATACATGAATTTATGGGTGTATTTGATATTATTGGAAAGCTTTCAACAAAACAAACTTAACAAATTTTATTTCATAATTTGTGAACCTAAAATGTGAAAGATATTGAATATTTAGTGGTTTTTGTTGTTAGAAAGCAAATTTCGAAAACCCTAACAACTCAATTTGAATTGTTATTTCGAAAAGGGCTCAAATTGCTTTCATTAGTGAATCATTTTCATTGAAACAACAAAATTCATTGCACATGAGCTTGGTTTGATAGATTTTATGGCCTTTAATGGATGGGCACATAAGTTAAAACCACATTTTGGTATCAAAACTTTCATGGTCCATGGAACAAGGAATAGAATTTGAACGTCAAGCAATGCCACATGTCATCTTAAAAGGAGGCTTTAGTCTAGAAGACGTGTTCAACATGGATGAAACATGCCTTTTTTTTAAGGCTAGACTTTCAAAGACATTGTGTAAACAACCGATTCTTTACTTGTATTATTCAAGACATATATTTTTTTGTGAGCTCACTTACATGGCATGTGGTATACTACAGGTAATGTGAAAGGGCAAAAGGCCCAAAAAGAGTGCATCACATTGGCCTTAACCACAAACTCTACTAGGACAAAATAATTAATGGCCATTGTGATCCATACAGCCAAGTGACCTTGCAGCTTTAGGAAAGTGTGGCACCCCAAAAATTTTGTGCATTATTTCTTTTATAAGAAAAAAAACTTAAATGACAATCGAGGTATGTTATGACTATTTGTATTATCATTGTGCCTTGTCACATCACACCTTTACACATGCTTTTAAAATGATGGCAACTTGTTGCCAAAATTTTCAAATTATGTGCAAGTCTTCACTAAATGGGTGAATCAAATCAACACCCAAATGGCATTGGCAAATAGGAAGATCTTGTTGTTGCTTGACAATGCTACTGACCATTCTTACCCTTGAGATGAATTGAATATGCATGGTTTGAAAGCCATAAAAATTAACTATGTGACCTTTCTTTTTTTGCCTACAAATACAATATCAGTCGTCTAGCCATTGGATGTAGGCATCATCCAAACATTCAAGCAAGGTTACAAAAAGCTTTTATTCAATTAGATGTTAGTAATGGGTTATTCAAGTGCTAACATTTATATTCAAGGATAACAATTTACAAATGTGTGTGCAAATTATGTTTCATGGATAAAATTACATATTGATTTACACCAAAATTATGGTGCAAACCATTATTTGGAACACACTAGTTTTGAAAGACATGTCACCACAAACCATCAAAAATTGTTGGAACAAGGTACAAATATTACTTGTAGTCTCAATGGCAAACATTACAAGTCAAAATGAGTGGGAGAAAAGCAAAAAGGTGCCTAAAATTGAGGAACTAAACATGTTGATAGTTACCACGCATTTTAAATGGATTCACTATCAATTAAAGATTTCATCAACATGCCAAAAGAACATGTGTTTATTTCACTTTTAGCTAGGATGAAATCATTGCCAAATGGTCGTTTGGTTCGATTACCTTTAAATGTTTTGCTTGAAATTGAGATTCATACTTGTGTGGCATATAAATTGAAAAGGATGTCACATATGAAAAGTTGAAAAAATTTGTGTGAGAGGTAGTTGTAATTATTGAGGATGATGATCCATCATCTATTGATATTGATGAAAAAATGGTTGAGGAATTAGCAGCCCAACAAGTCACTCTTGAAAAAATAAAGAAAAACCCCAAAACATTAACAACCTTCATAGTAAAACAACTTAGCACAACACTAGAAAATGAATTAGCGATTTAACGCATTATCAACAAGATGACTACCCTCTACTTAACAAATTTAAACAACTTAAAATAGCTAGAAATCACATCATTTTTCAAGTGTAATAATGCATAATAGAATTTAAAATAACCCATGACAGAAGTTTAAATAATTGGCACTTTTATTTTAATGTAAAAGGGTTATTTTGTAAGGATTTTTTCCCCTATAATCACAATCTTGTAAGTGTTTGTATGGAATGTAACTATACACATTTGAATCACAATTCATTACTGTCATAAAAAAAATGGTCACCAAGGGCATGATTATGAAGGGGATTTATTGTAATTATAAAATGTAAGATAGAGCAAATGTGAAAACATATTATGAGTTTGGTAATGATCCAATAAAAATGTGTTCCAAACACAAAATAAGAATGAAAGTTGATCATATAATCAAAAATATTAAACTTATGTTTTATCATGAAGATTGTGATCATGATGAAACATTTTTTTGTCATAAGTTTTTTATGTTTGGACATGTGCATATTTTCTTTTTCATCATTACTAATGTAGCGTGTGTCATTGACCCAAATGTGAACACATTTAGGGTTCAATTGATTTTTCCTTCCAACCCAATTTTTGTAATTTGTATGAATTTCTAGCAACAAAATCCATTTAAAGATCAATATCTTCCACACCTTAACTTAATAATTGTGAAATAAATTCTATTAAATCTGACTTGCCAAGGGCTTTCTAATAACACCAATAATGCCCCCAAATTCCATATAGTTTTCAATTTTAGTTTCATTTATTTGTCATTGAAAGATGGTTCAATAACTAATAGCTTCCACATTGTAGTTCTAAAAAGACTAAAACCAAGTCATTACACCCATATTCATCAATAGCTTTCCAAAGATACCAAGAGCATAACATAATTATTGTGGTTTGGAGATTTTAACATGACAAACCAAAAAACAAAAAAACAAAAAACTACTAGTTTGTTTCATATATAAATACAATTTGCATTCACTTAAAGTGCTACACAATAATTGACGTTCACCTCATCATGTGTTATTATTGTCATGGATGTTAATGCCACGGAGTCCATTCATTTGAATGATCATCCATGACTTGTAATAAACTTGTACCTAATTTTTAATTTAATTTTAGTTAACTTCCAATTAAATTTTAATTCAATCCATTTGACTCATAATTCACTTATAATTGATTCTTAATTTAATTTCAATTCACTTTTAGTTAAGTTTTAATTAAATTCAAGTTAATTATTAGTTAATTTTTAAATAAGTCTTAATTAATTCCAATTTACTTTTAATTAAATCACAATTAACTCATAGTTGATTTTCAATTATAAAGGTTTTCAAAAAGTTTTTATACTTGATGTACAAATAGAAGCTTATTTCGAAACTTCCTTGAGTTACATCCCCAAAGGGGTATAAAAGTAGGACCTTTCATTTCTTTGAATATTTTCAACAGTAGTCTTAACACTAGTAGAAATCTCTTGATTTACGACTAGTGTTTACGACTAATTTTTAGTCGAAAGCAACATTTTACAACTATTTTGCTGTTAGTCGCCTAAGACAAGTTGCAAACGACAAATAGTCGCAAACGACAATTACATCAACATGACGTCATCAGATGGTGGATGGAGCCTAAATGTAGTATATACGGTTTCATCCGATGGGGCTAGTATATACATTATGTATACAAGGCATCATTTTGTATATATTTTGTTTTTCCTGATCGTGTGGGTAAGGAGTG
>Ga0116227_10004696_pt1 | contig 29502 bp, 27 predicted proteins | sample S1TSphgellanicum_FD_89693 | JGI IMG/M metagenome (GOLD analysis project Ga0116227, IMG submission 89693) | Host-associated microbial communities from peat moss isolated from Minnesota, USA - S1T2_Fb - Sphagnum magellanicum MG | ecosystem: Host-associated > Plants > Peat moss > Unclassified... | reverse complement strand
CATAAAACTTTTTACAAACAAACACAAAGTTGTTACAACATTTATCCATGTAAGTAATGACAAAGGACCGCTGGAGAAACTTTAGGTGATCCAGATCTCCTAAAGGAACAGACAAAGAAGAATTAGAAGAGGTTTGAACCACGAAGGAAGCACGAGTCCTCTTCTGTACAAACAAAAGAACTTTGGCTTTCCACTCACTTAAGATCCCTTGAACTCCTAGAAGCTCTTCTTGCTTGTTGACAAACAGAAAGGAAAACACTGGTGAACCACTGGTGATGCATCATTCCATGCTTCTTATTGTTCTGTCACCCAGAGGGTACCAAGTAATGAAATGAAGGAAAATCAAAAGCCACATATTCTGAAAAAACAAAACAGTGGAGGATGTGAGGATCATGCAGCTGGGCATATGCTGAATGATAGACCCAAGATCAAAACTTTACAACATACCATCTAACACATTGTCCAATGACTCCCTCTCTAGAAATTACCTCCTCAAAAGAAAGGGGGACTGACCTTTCATAGTACATCATCCCACGTACTGTGCGTGCAAGTGTCTGTCCCCGATAAGAAGCCCACATACGAATCTCGATAGCATCATCAAGTGCCTCCATCCGAGCTATGAATTTAGTATCATTCTCCGGTTGGTCTGGTTTCGGATCTGGATTTGGGAAACGTTGCTTGAAATTTTGCCAGTCATCTGCAGGCAACCCACCAGACAATAATATTATAATGAAAATGAGAAAAAGAAAAGCACACCCACCCCAAGTTAGTATATAATGACCAGAAGAAAAAATAGCCGAGAGAGAATAAACCTGCAAAAATCGTCTTCAGATAATATAATATGCTGACACCATCCTCGTTCAATTCACTAAGCGCTTTCATCGAGTAGATGACATCCTCCTTGTAATAGGGTGTCAGGACACTGAAAGCCAGCATCTTGTCCACCTGCCAAGTGATCCCACAACAAGGACCATCAATTACTTTGAAGATCATATATACCCACTTGAAGAATAATTGACTGTACAAAGCCTTGTATAGGAACTGAAGAAAAAGAAGTAAAATTGGAGTAACTTGCAGAGTTCAGAATTGGAAATGTTCAGTACCGATGGTGCTCGTGGCATGGTCATAAAGAGGGAGTTGGAAAAGAATGAAATGCGGCGCCTGGCCTCTAGACCCTTAGGGACATTGAACAGGGATTCTTTGGTACTCAGGGTAGTTTGTAGCCGCTTGAGCTGCTTGAAGAAGGAATGGTCATCAGCACTGGGCAGGTTCACAGGGAGCTCTGAATCTTGCCCATTTGCTTGGTGTTGATATGGTGCACTGTCCCGGATCTTCCTCTCCACTTCGATATCCTTCGTGAAATCGCACAAGACTACCTCATATAGATTTTGCAAGCGAACAACAACCTGCCCCCAACCACCCAGGAACAGCATTGTTGCTAAGCACATAAAAGGAGTGGAGAGACACCACCAACTCAAACATCCACTAAGAAAACAAGCTTCCACTTTCAAAGTCACAAGCACATACGTACCTTCACAGGGTCATTATGAGTAGGCCATGCAAGAAGGTCTTTGACGAGCTCCAGTACAGCCTCATGTACTTTTGGTAGCTCTTTAAGTTTGAATGTTGTTGTGAATCCGTTCTGGCGAATAGACATGTCAATCTCTTCATATATCGACAAGAACCTCTGATATTCTGTGGTGTTTTCCCTAACGATTTCTCGAAGGACAAATTTGATGGTTTCATATGACTCTATGACTGCACATCGACGGTAATCATTTGCACAGATCTTTCGCCATAATGACTTGTCATTGCCCTTATGTTTCTGGACTTGTTCAACTGCTAACCTGACCTGCACACATCCAACAATCATAACTGCTGAGAAATATGAAGACAGCCTCATACACAAATACTAACTAGGAACAGCAGAGATGCAGACCTGGTTATACCACAATGTTATTCACACAGAAAGTGTTTTCTTTCAGATGGTTCTTTCCCAACAAAGAATTCCAGAAGCCAGAGTTCCGTCCACTGGGCTAACCTCATTAGCTAACAATGTTGAAGGCCACTGAAAAACTGATATGTGCTGTGTGCTGGGCATTTCCAAAAGCTCCAGTTCACTGCATTCATAGATCCACTATTGACCACTGTCAAGTCTTGAGAAAAAAATTGGAACTGGTGGCACCTCCACAACTTGGAATTCCCCTACAAAATCTTGTCCATTGATTCAACCAGCCAAATTCTTTTGTGCAAAATCTACAGAACACCTCTTTTTTCTTACTGTTGAAAAACTCCATGTTCTGAGGAGAAAAACATGGAAGTCCCCATATTTAGATGCTGGGTTCTTTGAGGTTCCCAAAACATAACAGGATTCTAGAAAATGTCTACTGTCCTCTCTAACCTGTAGCCAAATTTCTCATGTGTGGATGACTGCCACTGTGGCTGGATTCAACCATTTGGGGAACCCAGTTTGTAAATAGCATCATGGTGGTACATAAGATGAAGAATTTCACAAGAAAGAATTTGGAAGTGAAGGCATAATGAAGATCAAGATCCAGGAAATTACCACAAACCCATCTCAAAAAAAGTTGTGATGGAAATGAACTGAACCTGTCACTAATGAGGTCCTCTTCTCGAAAGATGTCAATGATGTGGTTCCAAATCTTTGCAAAACGTCCTGCCTCTAATTGTTTTGAATCCTCCTGTTAGAGCAAGATGGATACCAAGCAGTACAGTTATTGTTCATTGGAGGGAGCACAACTCTTAGCTTTCAAGGATAGATGGTACTGTAGCACCAACAAACAATTTGTGCATGAACCCAGTAGTACCTTAACGCCTCCAACTGCCCACCCATATCGAAGCTTGAAGCGTGTAAACACTGCCTTTACATACACCCACCAGCTACGAAAGAACCTGACCACCATGAAAAAGAAATGGGATTAGCAATCACAATAAGGTAATTGAGATGCATGCCAGTCCAGAAGCAGATCATACTCACCAAATCATAAATAGGTTTCAAGAAAACTTGGATACCATCCATCCTTCCAAAAATATATACCCCTTCCAAAAATATGACAACAGCAAATTTCTTACTGTGGTGGTAGGGCCACCTCTTCAGGCATGAGATTGAATTGAACTGCACTGGGGAATATTTGAAACCGCTGCCTAAGCTGGAGCACATTTCGAATCTGCCATGGAAAAAGTCCCCAAAGAGTTTTCAATACCCATATACTGGTCAGAACCTTTTTCTGAACATCCTACTAAAATGCTTAGAGATCTCACATTTCTAAGCAGAGCAATGAGAACCATAGCTGAGCTGAATCACCATATACAAGAACAAAGAAATTTCACACATATAGAATGATGCTTTTGAAAGAGGAATTGAAATGTTAGCAGCTGATGCATACTGTCAGAAGCAGTAAGAGATGCATACAATTCTCCCCCGCAAGAAAGCCACTAATTTTGAGTCACAAGACTGTAGCAGGGGTGCTTAAAGTTATTACCTCTCCAAGATGCTCAAAGAGACCCACCAAGGCTCCAACAAAAGAGGACCAAACTGTATACCAAATCTGCAAGTCCATAAAGTAGATCTGGCCACCAAGAACCAACGCATTACCATGGATCCATGAGAAGAACCAAAACAGAAAATGTCTGTTCCACCTACAAGAACAAACTTTGAGATATGCCCACATGCTCTGACACTAAGCATCAGATGATGCTTGAAACAAACATATACATCAAGTTCTTGATGAGATTACTGCACTAGAGAGACACATCATAATTCAGGAAAGACAAGACCAGAAATGCTTTACAGTAGTAACCTGAGCTTACCAGAATGACTGGAGCCCACAATGCAACTACTGCAACCCGGTTTCCTGCAGAGTAACAAGATAAAATTGTTTTATTTTTTCCGAAACCATTGATTTAAACAAAACCTAGGATCTTATGACCTTAAACCATTGCCATCAAAACTAAATCAGCAGTTATGAGGCATGCCTCAATCTCTGAGTATAACTAGAACAACAAGAATCTTGACACGCACATTTCGTTTCGAATACAATTCAGACAGTACAAAAATATAGATTAAATGCCTGACGTAGGCCTAGTTTTCCTCTGAACTAGACCTTACAATGTACCCCAAAACACTGCAGTTCTGACAAACTAACAAAGCATTGTCACCCATTTCAGACATGATCTTCTTAAAAAGCTTAAGGTATCAAACTTCCACAAAGAGCCTTTTTCACTATAGAAAGACAACGGAGACTGTAGTTACCATGTGAAAAGAATTGGGGCCACTTGTACTGAATGTCAGTGATCCTCAATATCTCTTTTGTAGGTTTGATTAAAGGTTTGATCTGCAAACCCAACAGCAAGAAGTGGATGGTCACAGTTTAGTAAATTTTCATGAGTAATTGTGGTCGATGCTAACATTCAATTTTGTCATTGGGTGGGGTGATTGACAAGCTACTTGCAACAGTAAGAAGCATAGGTCAAAATAGAATAAGGCAGGCTAGACAAGGCAAGAAGAACATGTATTCAACAACCTAACTCTAACAAAGAGAATCTATAATTGCTTACTTGCAGGAAGTAGCTGAAGGCAAACTTTGATGCAAGTACCAACACCCAGAAGAGGGTATACCTGCAATAATGCCCAGGCTAGTTTATCTATCCAAGAGTTTCAAAGTCATATTATGATGATTTCACTCAGAAACTGGTGTCACATTTTCAGTGCAATCCATCCACAACCAAGGTGCAGGCAGACACACAAAAAGCAGTATAGATTAGAGGCTGGAATGCATGTTTTCAGAGCCCAAGAAGTCACCTAAAGACTACCAGATGCTCATGCTGTCATAATCAAGCTGTAGATTCAGATGAAGAAATGACATGTGAAACTACAAAAAATCCATACGTACACAAAAGAGTCAACAACCAAGTTTGTGAAACATTTAGAAAGACAATGTGGTACACATTCTAAGAGGAAGCTAGCCTAAATTCCCATACTCACTTGAAATTGTCAAAAAGACCCTCTCGTAATCCACGGGCCACATAAATCCGGCTCTGCAGGGAAGAAGAAGAACAGCAAAGTGTTATCCAACATCCAATCTCCAGTGGGGGTTCTGTGATGAATACACGAAGATATTGTGTTGGGCATTCCACTTTTCAATATACCCCGCAACACATGCATATTCAGAAAGCAAGAAGCTCCACACATCAACAAGCAAGAGGTGCATTGGCTATATATATTTGTAGAGCCCAAATGCCAAAAGCATTAGCTTTACAGACAGCGAAGACAATTCCACCATGACACTTTTCCCTGTGCAATTTTCAAGATGGCTCTCAATATACCCCACAACACATGCATATTCAGAAAGCAAGAAGCTCCCCACATCAACAAGCAAGAGGTGCATTGGCTATATATATTTGTAGAGCCCAAAGATGCCAAAAGCATTAACTTTACAGACAGCAAAGACAATTTCACCATGACACTTTTCCCTGTGCAATTTTGAAGATAGCTCACAATCATTCTCTCAGTGATAGCAAAAGACCAAGCAAAAGCTGAACCCAAACAAATACCTGAAACCACCATGTCAAAACGTGGAAGATTCTCCAGCTTGAGTTCTCTATAGCATTCCGCAACCATGGAATGATAAAAAGCAGAAGTGCCAAAACCTCTGGAATCACAAAGACTGCAGCAGCCTCAACATATTGAATTAGGTATTTATTGGCGGCCTTTGTCCAAGCATGGTCATGATGTCGCTGGTTCCACATGTATCTGCGCATCCCCATAAGGACAAAAGGTTACATAATCTCCCAACATAAATTGGCAGAATTGACAGAGATCCACCACTCTCCTTTGTGTGTTCAGTTCCTTGTTCCAGGAGCCCCAAAAACTTGTAAAGAAAAAGAAAAAGAAACAGTACATAAAGGTGCACCAGTTGCTGCACTGAACTACCTCATCTCTGAAAAATTGATTGAAATCTTTAAGAAGTTCATCAGCTCCTCACCTATAAAATACAGCAAAAATTACTATCCATCCAGCAGCCACCAGTAGTTTCAGCACCATCCGCACACCAATTAAGAGAGTGTCTCTTGAGACCAGGCTATGCTGCATGCACAAATCCATCAAACCTGCCACAAGTACACAGACGAGTTCAGCATCAGCCAAAATCACACAATCGACAAGATATGTAGATGACGGGGGTACATCAGTCAGAGAAGCAATAAACAGTTAAGAGAAAATCAGCAACTTCAAAAGGGAACACCTAATGATGGCACATTTGAAAACCTTAAGAGCACTCATAGAATCATGAGAACATGGATCTGACTGACACTGGATTGTCAACCAATCAACTTCTTGTTATACTGAGGGAAGTACCTTGGAAAAACCGCAGCGCTGCCCAAGTTATAAATATAGCTAAAAAGCGTGCCAAGGAGTCTCTATTTTGCAACTCAATCCAAGGTGCCCCACTTCCACTCCACAATGTCACAATGATGGCCTGCCAGTTTTGACCAACCAGTCATGCTAAGTAAACACATCTACTGAGCACATGGCAAGCAGCGTGTTCAATCCATGCTAGAAGCTACTCCAAGCAAGGAACTGCAGTTCTGTGTATAATAAAATGCAAACTCCAACAGTGGGTTGGTGAAAAGGCTGTCAAAAGTGCTCACCTGTAACACCAAAATGTGGCCTATCCATAACCGATCAAAGCTTCGGAAGATATTAAAAAAAGAGCGTTGTTCCACAAATCCAGTCTTTCCCACCTTATGCTTAGTTCCACTATCCTGTGGCACAAGCAATCGAATAAATTAAAAATCAATTACGGTGATGACCTGAAGGGAGGACCCAGCCCCAGCAAGAGGAAGCAAATAGCAAAAGACTACATTTGGCAAAGCACCTACTTGCTTTGACAGACATCAACCCATCCCACAAAAAACCTCTGTTTTCTCCAAATTCCATAAGAACATTTCCAGATGCATCCTCCCTTCTTGTGGAAGATTAAAAAAAGCCCACAGTATGATACCTACCGGTGCAACAAGGTAATTTGAAGATTCTTCCAACCAACCCAGACGCTTGAAGCATCTATTTGTCCTGCATAATAACATGTATGTGTCTGCCAAATCATGCTTTGAAACCCAAAAGGCAAAAGCTTCCTCACTAGTCAATTCACAGAACAAGCATCCTAAACTACTTCCAAAACATTCTTGGAAAGCCTGCAAGTGAGTAAGTAGTACCAGAAATACTCATTCATGTCATCATAGTTACGCCACTGTGAGTGAGGAGCTTTCCCATCCTTGTTTACTTTTGCCTCCTGCAGACACCGAGAAACAAAGGTTGAGAGGAGAATCATGATTGGGGGAAAAGACACAGAAAGTTCAAGTGGAGAAGAGCAGGAGGATGTTTTGGAAGAGGACGTCAGTCATGATAAACCAAAGGCTTTGTTGCTCACCAAATACAGTGGCAATATTCTTTCACTTTTTCATCAGCAGCAGCAATAAAGCAGAATAAAGAACAAACCAGTGATGAAACTTTACATACCGCTTGAACAGCTTTGTACAGCGGAGTGACCACCTTATTTAAAAACTCATTTGGCTCAGAATATCTAGGCTTTGCAGGCATTGCTGAGTGTTCATCAATAGATCGATTCAGCATTCTATTCAGCTCCCGTGACATCTGAGAGAAATAAAAGCAGCCACAACAAGTTTCCCGACCTCAAATGATGCACACCCATCATCATCCAATTGATATAAACACATCAAAATGTTCCCAAGGATGAGGAAAGAGTAGACAAGACATACATGGTGGAACATATAGCAGAGACACTCCGGCATGAAGCGCAAATTAGCTGATTCACCCCAAATTAGGAGAAACAGTGCAGTATAAAGCAATTCCAGCCGTTCGTCTTCCTCAGTCAACCTTCATGGCCACAACAATAGTTCCATGCATCAAAAATAGCAGAAAATCATCATTAAGAACTTTGATGCTTAACAACATGATATACAAAACACTCCTCCCCCAGGTGTAGTAATTATAGGTTTTGTGGAAACAAATGACTCTTGGTCTACTTAGTGCCAATTTTCTTTCCTTCTGTGCAGGTGGCACAGATGAAAATATCCTTTTATCGGGAATCGAGTGCAGGGAACCCATTGTAATGCCAAAAACTACAACCAAAATGATCCAGTTCAGCACTCATCTCTTCAAGTGCACTGGATTGCAACCCAACAAGGTACTCAGAAACTGAAATGAGATTTGCACAATATCAGTGTACAGCAAGGAAGAGCTGACACATGGATACACCTGTGCCAACAATACAATAAAAACAATTTGTTGCTAGGCAAACAGAGAAAAGCTCACTCTAAATTTGAACGCTGCCTGATGAAATTGCACCAAGAGACATAATTTGCTGTGACCTTCTTCCGAATCTTTTTCACCACCTTTGCATCCAGCTGCAGCAGGGAGGGAGGTGCAACCAACAACAATTGTCAAACTTTGGGAAAAGTAAATAATAAGCTTGGGCACCCACTCGCTCTGAGCACCAAGGTTTCACCTTGAGCTTCAACACAAAAGCTTCACACAATCACAAAACCCACACTCAAAACCCCATAGAATCCATACCAACAACTGCTCAAACTCAATACAATTTTGTCTGATTCGAACAAGGGCTTTACAGGAAAGCACCCACAATGATATCTAATGACATCAAAGACTACACAAAAAAAGCCCCTGGAAAACACAGAGTCTTGGGTGCATTTGATGACAATGCCACCCACTTCATAACAAGTGCGCACTTGAAGACTTGAATTCTAGTACAATTCCAAGCTGCATGGAGAAGTAAGGAGGCAGCACAAATCCTACCCGATTAGTTGCTTGAGGCTGCAGACGCATCTGGGCATTGGCTAAGAGAAGAACAAGATGCTCACGCTGATTCTTCACATTACCTTCCTGCCAAAACCATCTCACATCTTCAAGTACAAGGAAGAACATTTCTGGTTCCCAAGTGCACAAACAAAAGGGTTTAAGACAATCAATCCACCACAATAGACTCCAGAAACAAAATTTGCACAATCAAGTTCTTAGTTCTTAGTTCTTCTGCTAACTTCATGAAAAATGGATATGCTGTAAATGGGTTTTTTCCCTGCAGCTGCCACAGAGAATTTTTTTTCCCCATCTTGACAAAAAACTCTTTTTTTCATGCTTCACACCTGGAAACCAAACCAGGCACCGAGCCAGTCCAGCAGATCCATGTCATGCGTCCATCGAACACCAGTGGGTCTTCTCAACTCACCAACAGTCCTCAAAGCAGCGATCGATGCTTGTACCTGAATCATCAAAAGCAAGAACCCAACAACATTGCTGTCAGTCAGTCCGTTGATGATGGGCAGGAATACAAATTACAGCAAATCACAGACACAGACTCTCTCTAGCCTTCATCATCAAGTCTTCCAACCCTAATACAGCATTCTCTGCACATGTGTGCCCTAGAAATTTCCGGGAAGAAGACTGATGGGAATTCCATGGAGAAGCCAGAAGCAGCATATGGCTGTGATGCATCATTAGGTCAGAAACCATTCTTGCAAGGATGAGGCAAGAATCATCATAGATAAAGATTTCTCTTTATCAAAAAGAGTTGGGGGTTTTTGTTTGTTTTTTTTTTTTTGGGGGCAACAAAGATCAGCAGCTGAGACTCAGGTTCTTGAGTCAGCTGATCAGCTGCAGCAAAGATGAGCTGTAGCAACAAAACAACAATGAATACCATCATCTCCTAAGGACGAGTTGGACATTAAAGAGATGGCCGAACACATGGCATAATGGGTGGGTGGATGGGTGGGTAGGTGGGTTGATGCTGCTGCTGCTGCTGCTGCTGCTGCAACGGAAGTGGAATTCTCTCTACAATGAGGTAAGATACAAAACACCATCAAGCAAAGATAAGCAAAGCAATCTTGGACTTGCAAGCAAGCAAGCAGACGACCCATCATCTCAGACCTACCTCTGTCAGCTAGAAGAGGAATCATAGCCTTGGAAGGATCCAGAACACAGATTGCCCACAACCCCATGTACACCATGACTACTGCATTATAGCTTTGATACAGAGATCAACCCACAAAGAGAGACAGAGACAGAAAAGCGCGCACACCCACACACTCACAGGCATACACACACAAGGGGAGAGAGAGAGACAGAGAGAAAGAGAAGAATCCCACAGACCTCCGGGAAGAGCAGAGCAGCATGATCTGCCAACGGATTGTCCACCGGCAGTATGTTGTAAACAGAGTTCGCCATCGGCACGCATACCCAAGTCTTGTCCTCCCCTCCTCCTCCTCCTCCTTCTTCTCCTCCTTATCCCCTCTTCTCACTGCTCTTTGTTCCTTCTAGAGCTCCTACCACTACAACACCTACTACTACTTACTACTACTACGATTGCTTGATGTTTTCTCTCCACTCCCAAAGAAACTCCAAAACGTTTCCTTGTGTGTGGAAACGCTTCAAATGCGTTGCAATGGATGCGCGCAGCGCGTTGGGACATGTTCGTCAACGACGCTGCCAAGACAGACGGGAGGAAGTAGACGGAAGGCGAGGAGCAAGGCAGGAAAGTAAAAGAAATGCGCGTAAAAGAAACCAAACCAAACCAAACCCAATCCGACCAAACCAGACCCAATCCAAACCAACCAAACCAGACCCAAACCAATCCAGCCAAACCAAACCCAAACAAACCAAACCAGACCCAATCCAACCCAATCCAACCAGACCCAATCCAATCCAACCAAACCAAACCAAACCAGACCCAATCCAATCCAACCTAACCCAATCCAACCCAACCCAAGCCAGCCCAATATTGGCCGGTTCTCTTACGGAGGGAAGTATCGTAGTACCTCGTGTGTGTCGGTCAAAACAGAAAAGAAAAAAAAAGAAAAGAAAAAGACAAAAAGAAAGAAAGTCCTTGTCTGTCTCATTGGGTTACGTAGGCTACCTACAAGAGGAAAAGAAAAGGGTAAAAATAGAAAGAAAGAGGGTTTTGTTTGTTAGGGTTCTTTTTCTTTTGGGTTCTTTCTTTCCAGGATCACTTCCCGCCAGATTTCGACTTCGGCGGAGGAAGTCGTCGGAACTCGGGACCCCCCCCCAACTCCCCCACACCGTGCGTCCTTCCGTCAGTTCGTCCGTCTGTCCTTCCGTCCGTCCGCCCGTCTGTCCTTCCTTCCGTCTGCCTTTCTGTCGTCGACTCGTCGGCCTCCTCACGAATGAATGACGAATGAAACACCGTCGTCGTCGTCGTTCAGGTTCGTCGTTGTTTCGGATCTTCCTCGTCGGGTCGGTTCATTGTTGCGTGTCCGTCTGTTGCGGAAGGATTATCGTTCACAAATACTAATTAATTAATTAATCAACTAACTAATTAATTTGGTTTCTTTCTTTTTTTAATTAAATTATTTTTAAAAAAAGTTGACAACTAAAAATCAACTTCAGAGTTAATTTTTTTATTATTTTTTAACTCCATTATTTATATAAACTTTGATTTTAATTTGATATAAAACTTTCTATGTATTACAATATCTAGCATAATAATAAACAAACAATTCATCGCATAATGGGTCTACCCAATGTTATATGACCATCATCAATATTTTATTCCAAAGACAAACTCCTTAGAAAGGAAAGTAAATAATCTTTTTTTTTAAATTTAAATTGAATATCCAAAATTAATTAATTGTTTGGGAGGCATGTGCTAAACTTCATGTTAATGTACTACAATATATGGAATGTTTGGAATCTAAAATTTTGAAAACTGAAATGTTTAAATTTTGATGTGTGAATATTGAAAGCTAAAAATTGAAATTTATATGTGAAATTTTTGGAATTTAAAATGTGTAAATACTTAAAGCTGAAAGTTGAAATTTGAAATCTCTATGTGAAGTGTCTGGAATTTGAAATTTTGAAAATTAAAATGTTTGAATTTGGATATGTGAATACTGAAAATTGAAAATTGAAATTTATTTATGAAATGTCTAGAAGGAATCTAAAATTTTGAAAATTGAAATGTCTAAATGATGAAAACTAAAAACTGAAATGTTTAAATATTTAAAACTAAAAACTGAAATGTTTAAATATTTAAAACTAAAAATTGAAATGTTTGAATATTGAAAACTGAAATGTCTGAATATTAAAAACTAAAATGTTTGAATATTGAAAACTGAAATGTCTGAATACTGAAAATTTAAAACGTCTAAATTCTGAAAATTGAAAACTAAAATTTTTTAATATTGAAAATTGAAACGTCTAAATTATAAAAATTGAAATGTCTAAATATTGAAAACTAAAACGTCTAAATTTTGAAATTTGAAATGTCTAAATATTGAAAACTAAAAATTAAAATGTCTGAATGCTGAAAACTCAAAATTAAAATGTCTGAATACTGAAAATTGAAATGTTTGATTACTAAAAACTCAAAATTAAAATGTTTGAATACTAAAAACTAAAATGTTTGAATGCTAAAATCTAAAACTGAAATTTGAAATTTTTATATGAAATGTTTAGAATTTTAAATTACATCTTACATAAGTGACAAAAGAACTTTAGAACAAACCTTAGCTTTAGAGAAAAACTTCATTTCATGTGGTAAGTTCATCAAACAAGGCATGGACCCAAAGCTTCTCATCCTTGGATTCCCATAAATTTTTCCCCCCCATACTATGTTTGCATTCCAAGACAAGATAATGTCAAACTTGTTCATCTTCTATTTTTAAAAAGTAAATGGCAACCTAAATAAAAGTCCATCCACTTTGAATGGCCTTGGTCTATAGCAATACCCTTGTCAACCTTACAACCATTTAGATTTGCCCACAAGCACAAGAGATACGAAATCTAGCATTTATTCTTTTCTTTGAACTCATCTCATAATTGTAATGCCCAAACAACAAGTAGAACCTCCTAGTAATTAAAACCAAGTAAATTCCTTCAAATACTTGCCTTACATCCTAGTTGAAGAATAAACAAAGGAGAACCAAAATAGATTAAAGCCTTATGATGTAACATCCTCTCCCAGTTGTAAGAATAAAATTTATATCCATTCATATCCTTATCTGCATATGAAAATAACCTATATGGATGTGTTTCTCAAATTCTCCTTGCTGCACATAAACATGGAACTTATAGATGAAAAACATGAGCATAGTTTTGATTGGATTTGTGTCAACCAAGTCATAAATTGAGTCTCAAGTTTCTTATGTCAAATGGCTAAAGGATATCACTAGCATCTCCTCACCTCCATCATTGAGTTAGGATTTTGAAGTCAATGTTTGTTTTGCTTTTGATTTTGTAAAAGTCAAATACCAAAACAAGAGGAAACAATGAACTATAATGACTGAAAAGTTACGGAATAAAAGAATGTGCCAAAGGCCTACATTGGAAATGGAGGACCCTACCTAGGCAAAAATGTTGCCAATTGTGACAAAAGAAAATCTTTGCAACTTTCTTTCATCTTCACAAATCTTTGTTTTTGCTTTTGACCATATGGCATGATCCATTTTGAGGTTGGTATAAAACAATGGCCATCAATATTACTCCATTTATGAGTTTTATTGTACCCCATTATTGGAAGAAGAAAGCTAACAAGAGATAAGATCTCTTCCACTAGTAATTGGCCACCATTATCATGAATAATTTGCCTACTAAGACAATCAACAATAAGAGTACAAAGAATGGACATTATTTTCCAATAAACTACTTCTCTTTCCCATGTGAAGATTTCTTTTAGTGATCATGTTTTAAAATTGCAATAATCAACATCAAATCATGACACCAAAAACAAATGCTACATAAGAAAAATCAAGTATTACAATTGAACATCTCAATGTTAAAATGGATGGCAAATCCAACAATTAAATCCATACCCTAGACTATTCAAAGCTTTAGTTGTGGCTTTAAAGATGTGGGGATTCCCTTTTCTTTCAATAGCACACCATTTGAAATAAACTTGATAATTGCCTGGAAAAATGACATTAAAACAAACACAATATCTGTTTTGAATTCACCCTGTAAATGAGAACCAATTCTTGCCACCTATGATGAAGTCAACTACCATAATTGTGGCTGGGGAAAAAAAGCCAAAGTTGAATCTCAAAGCTCCTACAAAATAAAAAATCTCCCAGCTTATGTGATTGTTCAACTAGCACATATAGTCAAAAGGACATTTAATGGCTTCATGTTCCTTTTGTGTAAGCTAAAAAAATTGAAGTCATACATCTGTTGTATACACATACTAACCACTTTCATAAAGAGCTATAAAAAACCTTACCAATTTTCATATTGAATAGTAGATGTTGGCAACTTTTGCATCTTGAAGAGGTAGCCAATGTTTTACCATCATTAACCACACCAACAACATTAAGTTAGTTGCAACTTGCACATGATTTGAACAGCAACAATCTAAAGATGTCAATTACTTCATAATAAAATACTATCAACCGCTTGACCTAAATTTTCTCAAATTGAAGGTCTTGAAGGTCCACTCCACCCATATGGAAGAGAGTCCTTCTTGAGCCATCATTAAGTGGTTAGCATTCAAAAATAGGAAAACCAATACAACATATGCAAAAAAACCCAATGAAAAAAACTTGAATCATGTAACATTTGTTGATAAACAAACAAATGTAGGAAGTTTGCCCTAAAACTGCAAAAGGGAAAATTGAACTCAAAGCTGAGTTCACCATTGTAAATTAGTTTCCAAAATCCACACAACACTCTACAGATGCAAAAGTTAAAGTGCATCAATGTAAAACCCTAAAAACCTTAAGAATTGCAAGGAACAATCACTGGTCAACGTATCGAAGTGAGACCTCTCAACACACATGTGCACACACACACACACCAAAGTTACAAGTCTAGTTTGGTTCCACGTTGCTTCAAAATTTAAAGTGCAACATAATGTGATCATTGAATTATGATGAGAAGGATTGTGGTGAGAAAAGAAAGGGTAGAAAAAATGGAAAGGGGGCTAGTGGGGGGGATGTTACGATCTCAAACCTTTTGAAAGGAAATCTTTGAAGTGGTAAGCTATATCGTGGAAGCTTTTGCTAGTAATTTGTAGAAGGTGAAGAGTGACATGAGCATTGCACCATTTCAGAGGTGTTAAAAGGCCTTTCACCATTATGCTCGCCCCCCTCCTTGTTCCACCATGGCGATCTTTTTTTCCAAAACTTCCTACTCAAAAAAATGTTTCTTACATTGGCTTCCACCAATCATAATCCCCCCAGCCCTTGTCCAATAACAACAACAACATTACAGTAGAAGAAAAAATGTTTCAAGACTTTGTAAAACCTAAATTTGTGAGAACCCACTTAAAAACAAAGTACTGATGATAACAAAAAAGGAAAAAATTTACCAACAACTCTTTTCTCTCTTTGTGTGCTACTAATGAAAATGTTGTGGGAGAAAACGAACAAATGATGGGTAGACCAAATTGTTTCAGTGGCAATGGTTATCAAAATTTACAATGTTCAACTACCTGAAAACCTAATGTACTTAAGGTTACATCCACCCAAACATGAAAAATTACATCCATCTAAATTTTTTCATTCTATGAACATTTGTCATCTCCACATTGACCAATATGAGCCAAAATTTTATCCCCAAGTCCAAATCCTACACAAATGTGTAGTTTCTTCCCAAAATGTGTAATGTATACATGGAACTTGAGGAACTAATTTTGATGAATCAGGGCTTAGAGATTCTTGAATTTTGAATAAATTGTGAAAAATTGAGCCCTAAATTCTAAACCTTAAACATGTATTCAAAGAACCTCCAATTTTGTTAAAAGAATCATAACCCTAATCTCTAAACCTTAAATCCACACTCAATAAATATATCCCTTGTGTTAATAAATTCATTTATACTTCCATTGCCTTGTGTAAATTCTTTTTTTTTATAGTTACATCGTGGGGAATGGTAAAAACATTTCATATCCACTTACATGGCCCCATGGTAAATTCTTTGGGGGCTTGTAAATTTTTTAAGAGTATAAAATGACATATCTGTAATGATTAAACTAATATCTATCTCTCCCCATTTTGTAAAAAGAAGTAATAAAAATGTTATAAAAGTTATCATTATGTTAAAAAGGTTCAAAAGTTAGAATTTAAAAAACATGCCAAAAAAACTAATTGTATTTATTGCCAAAATTGCATAAATTACTTGTGCTTCACATTGCTATGCACTACTAGTGACGATGAAATGACAAAAACAAAAACAAGGTTTACATTTGAAAACTTTATTATTTTCAAATAAATGTAGGATTCAAATTGCACAAAAGAGCACCCAATTATCACCCAAGGGGAGATTTAATCAATCACCCCTATTTTTAATTAATTGAAAATTTCAAAGCAATTAGGGTAGATAAACATTAAATCAGCTAAGCAAGTGAAGATTAAATCCTTGAATTAGGTATTTAAGGGAGAAGTTTTTATTGGAAAATAGTTTAATCTAAAAAAAAACCAAATGTTAATTTCTTGAAATAATCTCAACATATTCAAATGAAATAACACATATTTACATTTATATGAAATTATATATGTAAACATTGTATGAAATTGGAAAGACACAAAGATTTTGTTTTATTTTAAAAAAACACAAAGATTCCAAAAAACATTAAAAAAAAGAAAGATTTTATTTCTTTTTCGATATTTTTGGATCCATAAAGACATTTTGAAACATTACAACTTGTAAATTTTTTTTTAAAAAATATATCCAATTTGAAATCAGCCTCTCATAAATTTGTAGTTTGGAATTGTCATTTTGTACAACATACAATTATAACCCATCCCACCTAAACCAACTCCAATGAAATCAACGTCACTAGAATTTCTTTTATTGTTGAAATGGACTTTGAAAAATAAAATAATTATTCACTTTTATTGACTAAAGTGCCAAATTTGAAAATGTTTTCTAATATAACTATTTGTAATTCATATTAGTTAGTTGCAATGGATGCATCTAACAATGGGGGTTCATCATTAAATTCAATGTTTTCTTTTGCAATGCACCACTTTGATTGGCCCTTCACAAAAAATTATAATATTTTAAATGCTCCCCAAATAGAATTTTTTACTATCAATATTATATTTTATAAAAGGTTATCCTTTAGGCCGACGATATATAAAACAAGCGCCCACTTTTGGACAAAAGATACGAGCCAAATTGTGATGCTATTGTGGAGCATGTTGTGTGCACATTCTTGAATGAATGCATATTGCCTATTTCATTGTTTGATGAAAGCTTTCATTCATAACTTGGTTCATCACCGTTTTTGGCTTAGGCTTTACAAAACCTTAAATACTCAATGTTTATTGTGATTCATATTAATTAATTAAATTAGTTTTGATGTGTTTCAAAGTTATATATATATATATATATATATATATATAATTTATTTTTTTTGGGGCAACCGCACCTCCAAGATATATAAGTTACACAATTGTGCACAACATAACATGAAGTTACATCATTTTGTGTTTACATGTTTTGAATTATACAAATGTAGATGGATTTTGAACACTTACACAAAGCATAAATAAATTTCATTATGTCATGTACATTTAGTATAAACCAATGTTCACGGATTCCAAAATTTAGGGTTTACACTTAGGGTTTAAGGTTTAGAATTTTGGATTGAAGATTTCAAGTTTTAGTTAGAATTGCATTAGGAAACTGACCTCTTTTCAAAATTGCATTAGAACATGAATTAAGGGTTTTATTTTATTTTAAACAAGTTCAAGTTCTTTGAGTAGCTTTTTTTTTTGTAAAAGAAAAAAAGTTTGACCTTACATTTCAAACAACTTAAATTTCATTTTATTAGTTGTACATAATTAAATATTACATAATCTCTATTTCAAGTTGTGTACACTAATTGAACAAACTAATATTAAATTCAAAAATAATAATTTAATTATGTGTAAGGAAAATGAAATTGGACTTGGTCTTGAATTAAATTTGTTTTTTGTGAAAATTGCTGAAACAAAAGATTTTAGAAAATACAAAAAACCAATCTAAAGACCAAACTAGTCTAAAAATTTCATAACAAAAGAAAAAAAAACCCCTAAAACCTATTTTATTTTATTTTTGAAATCAAGAATCAAACAACACTACCATAACCTATAAGTGTCTATATAATGTGTAAATCCCATGAAAATGTGTAAATATTTACAATTACACACCCAAACTTTTTACATGTACACAATGTTATGTAAATGATTTGGGGGCATGTAAATGTATATAATATTTACTTTTAATGATTTTATGTATTTACAATCCATATTAATTAGTTATGAATACATCCCAATGTGGATGTATCCCAAAGCTTTATTTATTTATTTATTTGTTTGTTTATTTAATTTTTGGTTGTAATGAACTACTTTCATTAGCTCTTAAACACCAAAAAAATCATAATATTTTTTTATATTCCCCAAATAGAAGCATTTTTTCTACGCAGCTTTGCTCTCAATTCCTGCTTTGGTATCTGCTGCTGCTGTTGTTTTTGTTGTTGTTGTGATTCTGATTTTGGAAGAGGATGGAGATGTGCAATTAAAATCAGACCAAAGATATTGTGCTCATCTCTCAATTACTGACAGACAGACATTTACCAAATTGCTCAACAGATTGCTGGTGCTTTCCCTCTGGTGGTGATTTTATCAAGTGATCAACTGCAGTAAGGGATGTATGCATCATTGCTGTAGAGATTTGAGGGTTTGAAGCTGCTCCATGATGGTGGCTTCAATGGGTAAATGGATGCTGTATACTACAGAGGGTGCAGCAGCAATCTCTCTCCATAAGCACCACCTTCCTTCAGCTTCTTCTTCTTCCATAAATCCCATGCTAGCAGGTGATGATTTCGGAGGTTCTTTGAAACAAGACTATGCACGCATGAATGCACACAAATCAATGCCTAGTTGTTTCCCTTTGCCAGGCAGCAATTTATCTCTGGCTAATCTGGTAACACATCATGGATTCAATCACGTCTTTTGCAAGCACAAAAGTTTTCCAATGTTCTGTTTTTCTCATTCAGGAGAATGTTGTTGTTCTTTTGCTTTGGCTGCAAAATGGCAGGATTGTCATTCAGAACAGCAATGTGCTCTCCTTGTTTCACGTGTGAGGAGAAGATATGCATACAAAGGAGGAGGGGACAAAGGAAAAGGAAGAAAGCAACAGGAGCTTGGCAGCATAGTATTGTCATGGAGGCTTCCAAAGATCTCAGTGGGAAGACTGTTGCTGTGAGTTCACTTTCTTCTTCTCCTTTGACACAGTAGTGTGTGGGTTTGATTGTCTTCTTGGCTTTGAATTTGCTTGTGGTGTTGGAATGTTTGCCATCAGAATATCTACAACAATGATTTGGGTAGTGCAATCTACACCCAGACAGACAGAGAGAAGAAGAAGAAAGCATGGCAAGAGTTAATGGTGTTTGTTGCAGGTAGTGGGGCTTGGAGCTTCAGGACGTGCAGCAGTGAAGCTAGCACTTGCACGAGGAGCAGATGCAGTGGTGGCTCTTGACTCCAACCCATCCTCTCTCAAACTGGAGGTAAGATTTAGCTCTTCCCCTAAAGGGTTTTACAGAGGCAGGTTTGTACAGGAAATGGATGTACACTACAGAGGGTTTAGGGTTTACCTTCTGTAGTTCTTAAAACCCTGTAGTTGTAAGAAGGTTTAGGGTTTAAAATTGGAATTTCACTACTGCATTCCATCAAGTAGGACATGGATCCGTGCTACTACTATCTTTGGAATGACAACTGATTGCTCAGAGTTGCTGTCCTTACACACTGTACAAATATGCTTGATTTTTATTTTTTTGGTTTTTTGTTGCAGCAAGATCCATTGTTTGAAGGATATGATCTAAGCAGAGTACGCACAGAGCTGGGACCACATCAGAGAGATTCATTGCTCAATGCTTCCCAGCTGGTCCTGTCTCCTGGGATTCCTCTCACACAGCCTGATGTTGCAGCTGCTATTCAACATGTGAGTACTACTACTGCTCACTGTGTGTGTTGCAATCAGTTTTTTTCCTTCCTGTAGTAGGTCCTCCTCACCTTTGATTCTGGTGCAAAAGTACAGAGACTCTTGCTCTTCTTGTCTGATGATGTGACCTGCTATTGCCCAAGGTGGATGACCATCTTAATGTTGTGCATATGTTTTTGCATAACCAATAACCACTTTGAATAGCCTTGCCTGCATTCACAGATATTTCATGTGAGAAAGAGAAGAGAGAACTCTAGTGTACAGTGGAATATCTGTGCCATTTGGTCTTGGGAATGTGCAGCAGCATCTCTGTGTTGTTAAAAGTGGTCAGCTTGTTGGATCTAGGGAGTACCTGCTTTGTCAGAGCTGGGTTTTGCAGCAGCTGCATTACCCAAATGTGTGAAAGTTGCAGCCGTAACAGGCACCAATGGCAAGTCCACTGTCACCACCTTTGCCGGCCAGGTCTGCTTCCACTCCAAGGATTATGATTATAATTGTCCATCAACATTCTATTGATTCCAAAATGTGTGGGCTTGGAGATACTGTATTGCCTTCATATGCTAATCCATTATCGTATGTGATTGTCAAAGGGTACTTGATGGACCAGCTTTAGAATGGCATTTTCTGCTGCTGGTTTTGCACTGCTGTTAACTTGTTGGGACCTTTCATTGACATGCTTCCTTGATTTTCTGTTTCGTGCATGTGATTGACTGTTTGTTTATTTTGTGTTGTGTCCTGATTGTCTGATACATGACACAGCTGCTGAAGCATGCAGGAGTGCGAACCTTTGTTGGTGGAAATCTTGGGACACCCTTGTCTGAGGGAGTGTTGCAATGTCTCGCCTTTCCTCCCAATGATCCTCCCTTTCATGCAAGTCTTCTTCTATCACCCTGGAGAATGATGATTTGTCAAAATCAGTCGGAACTCAAAGTTTGCTGGCACAAAATACTGATCAATCATCTTTCACTTTTGAAATGTCCTCAACAAAGCCACAAATCCCATGCTTTGACAAGTAGGTTTTGGGCATTTGGGTTTACCTGAAAAATTGCATCTAGTAGTAGCATTATTGTTTGACCATGGGGAATCTTTCTTTGCTTTGATTTGGGTTTTGTTGGGCAGGCAGCAGTGGTGGAGGTGAGCAGCTACCAAATGGAACTTCCTGGGTCCTTTCATCCCAAGGTTGGAGCCACAATTCCAACTTTGTTCAAAGGCAGAATCTCCTTTGTTTAATCATGCCTCAAGAGGATTCTAGAATGTTATCTTTAAAGACATGGAGTAGATTTCAGGATTCTTCATTCTGCTGAGTTGTGCCTAAAGATGGGTGACTTGTTGTGGGTGCTCGAGCCTCACACTGAAAGTGGCCAAAGGAGCCAACCTCCCACATTTTATTTCTCACCATAGTTGTTGCAGTTCAGAAGGTTGTGACCAAAACTGGCATGTTTCACCTGAGCACTTATTACTCCCTGTATACTGAAGTTTGGGAGAGCTAGTGTTTGCTGGATGACATACATAGAGCTTAGGTGATTGATGTTGCAGGTAGGTGTGATATTGAATCTGACACCTGATCATTTGGAGAGGCACAAGACCATGGAAGCTTATGGAATGATGAAGTGTCGACTGTTTGCCCACATGGACTCTTCAGATGTCTGCATCATTCCTCATTGTAAGAACATGATCCACAAGAGCTTGACTTGGGTTAAGATCAGCTTCAAGTTTTCATGATAACAGTACTGGTTCATGCTTGGAAGATGAACATGAGATGGATTGGATGCTTTTACTCTGTTGTTCATGCCTTAATTGTTTATTTTGCAGCTGATGCACTGCTGAGAAAACTGGCTTTCAAATCTGGGTCGCAAGGTACCCGAGCTTGGCTTGGAGGCCTCCCTGGTGTTCAGGTGTGAGCATGCAGAAGCACTGCCCTGCATCAATGAAACTGCAGTTGCATTTGGAATTAAATGTAACATACCATTATTTTATAAGGTTCCAGTGCTGGGATGGTGAAATTGACATTGGGAAAATCCTGCTGTTGGATTGGGAAAGCTTGACAAGGAGGTGCAGCGGGCGATAGTTGTGGAGCCGACAAGTGGTAGGGAGGCAAGGCTCTATCTCACAGGCTTACAAGCAGTGGGTACACACAATGCCCACAATGCAGGAACTGCAGCACTTATTGTGCTGGCATTGGACATGGGTGTTGAGGCTGATGATATCCAGGCTGCAATTCCTTATCTACAGCCCCCACCTCATCGCATGGAAGTTGGTAAGTGCATTGCATGTTCCATTAGTTAGCTGCTTATGGCCAAGCTATCAATTGTGATTTTGGAGCCAAGATGCAAGAAACCGAAGAAAGAATTAACCACCAAGGGGAAGCACTCAATAGTGCATTTCAGGACTTTGCCCTCTCACTCAAATGATGAAACCAGAAATGTATTTGCACCAACACACTGGACATGGCATAAATTAGACAAAGTGTTTTTTTTTTTTTGTCTAGAAAAAGATTGGGCTGGTGCAGTGTGTAGTGATGATCGAGGCGTGTTGTGGGTGAACGACAGCAAAGCTACCAATGTGGATGCCACATACACAGGAGTGAAAGGTTTCAGAGGCCGGAAGGCAGTGGTATTACTTGGAGGGCTTGCTAAGGTCTGTCAAACGTCTTGCATCCTGGCTTGTCACCCAAGATATTCTCAGTTCTGCTTTTCGTGTAAAAGAACCCATAAGTGAATGTTGGGTGTCATGTCTTCCTAGTTTAATCTGTTGGTGTGTGAGTTTGATGCAAGTCATGAAGAGCTATCTAGGACTAAGTAGCTATAACACTGGCAAGAGAGATTCAGAAACAAACTGGTGCACAGGGGGTCAGTTCTGCCATTGCTTGTACTTTTGCCTTGTCCCTCATTTTTCAGCCAGGTTGATAAGCAAATCTGTTAACAAGTAGTTGTCAACGGTCACTAATCTGGGTGTCATTTGTATCTGTCCACGCTTGGTGCAGAACCACTTTGGTCTGAATTCTGGTAAAGTGAAGATTTCTGTGGTTTGAAAATCTCATGTACTCGTTGTCCCCTTGCATTGACTTATGGAATGTGCTGGGATGGGACTTGCAGGCAGGGCCAGGAGATGGCAGTCTTGGATTCACACGTTTGGTGGAGGTTCTTCAACCTCACAGGGCAGTTGTACTTGTAAGTGAAGCTCTTCCTTTCAGTTTAGAGCTTTTCATACATTTCCCAAATGTCAGGATGTTTGTGGCCTATAGGAACAAAGACATGAAACTAGGAGACCTGTTGGAATTCCAAACAGTAGATGTATTGCACAAGGGAGATTTCCTGTTGACAGGAGTCCTACTAAGAAACTGACTCATATCTGGTTATGGATGATGTGGCTTGAGTGTACTTAACAGTTTGGAGCAGCAGGGGAGAGTATTGAGAAGGAGCTGCAATCTGCAGGTGTCAGCATTCCTTGTAAGCGAGCTGCAAACTTGGCAGATGCTGTGTTGCTAGCCCGCACTCTAGCACAGCCTGGTGGGTGGTGGGGCATCATCAGCTCCTCTTGTTTTCCTCCAGTTTGGTCCTTTGCAGTCTAACCAATTGGAGCAATTATTGATCATTCATTGTTTGGTTTCAACCTCTTCTGTTTTCCTTTGTTGCTGAAACAGTGGTTGCATCATGATGCAGGGGACACTGTTCTACTGAGTCCAGCATGTGCTAGCTTTGACGAGTTTCAGAACTTTGAGCATCGTGGCCGTGTCTTTGCAGATCTGGCAAAAGTGACATCATGAGGGAATTTTTTTTTCAAAACTGATTGGAGCTAAGAGATTTCCTTACCCACTTCCAGAAATCAGTAAAATGTGCCTCAGATTTCTGGCAGAATCTTGGGCAGAAGAACAGTGTCAACTCTTTTGAAATGGTGTCACATGTACTGTAAGAACCTGTCTCAAAGGACATTTATCATCCACACATCACTCTATTGACATGCCAAAAGTTTGTTTTCAATCAGCTTCACAACTCAATCTTGGCCCCATACCTCTTGTTGCTTTAAATCTGACACACCCCAATTGAAGTAGTCAGGCACATGTTCTAAATGCTTTGTAGACAGTTTTTAACAAGAATCAATTACAAATCGAAAAGAATGACTGTTGTCAGAAGCTTGTCAAGAAAGAGAGATTGTATGAGAATGAGTTATTTGACACTGAGTCACAACTAAGTTTGTGTAGTGTTAAAGAAATGAGTAAACTGTAAACTTGCAAATGATGCTCCAATCTACAAGTTTATGGCTGCACAAAATGTGTTACAAAAACTTGGGGGTTGTTGCAAATCCCCATTATTTCTTCATTCACACTAAATTTCTTCTGTTTTTTATGATGCAGTACAGAGAACCTTTGATGGTACCATATGTACAAGTATGATGAACTTGGTAGACAAAATGAGCAATCTCTCATCCTTTCACCAAAATAGGTCACCAAAAGTCCAAGTGCACATTTTAAATCATTTACAGTCCATGGAACATCCGCCTTGAGCCATCTAGGCCAGGAACAGTATCTGGGTCCTCAACTAAACTGCCCATGTCCTGCGAAGGGATCTGCAAGTCAACATTCACAGATGTGATCAAAAGGGAAAGCTTCCTAACCTTCCCAATTTTCAATGTGTTCAAAGAAATCGAGAATGCAGACAACAAAATTTCACTTGCTATCCATAACAAGATCTTGAACATGATCAGAAATGGAATATAAGGAGCTGAGAAAACCTCATATGTTGGCTTGGAGATTCTTTGGGGACTGTCTGTGATTGTGCCAGTGGGCAGGTTATGGAGACGTGGGTATGGAATCTTGTAATGCCAAGCAATTTGGTACCTTGTCTCTCCTTCTACAAGCTGCATTTCATCCGTAATATAAATAAGGAAATTCTTCCACCGTGTTTAATTTTGCAAACTAAGGCAGACGCCTTTTTCATTCTGCTGTAGATTCTCCACTGAGCAGAAACTTTAGTATTTCAAAGAGTTTGCAATAGAGAAAACTTTATCAATGAAAAACAAACTCCCTCAACCATGTGAGACTTTGCCTTTCATTTAGTACAGAGAGAGTGAAAACAAATGATTTCATGGTTTGTTAGGCATGGCACTTCATATTTTGATGATGTAAGAAGACACCAATTGCACCACTATTGTCATTTCCCATACAGAAAGTGGTGTGATTTGTTGACTAGAATTTTGAGGAGAGAAAAATTCAGCCAACCTTGTTTCCAAGCAGAGAAACTAGATACACACAGCAACTGGCAAAGAGAATCTACCTTCTTGCTTATGTCTGCAGGATCCGTGAGGTGCTGATTCCTCCTGAAAAGTGTACAACTCTCTTCCTGCAGTTTCCCATTAAATCCATAGTTCAGACCAACCGGAACCAAAGCATCACATTAAAAGAAGTTGACAATGTACTTCAGTATCACCTAGAAAGTCAAAGCTAGAGGGGCGATGAAGGATACGTGCCAGAAAACTTTACTGACATCAACAAGTCCATTTCTTCCCATAGTGAATCTATGACCATGGACATTCCATATTTCTAAACCTCTAAGATTTTCTTACTCTCCAGTGCAGAATCAAGATTCCATCCAAAGGATACATGCTGAAAATTTCACCACCCTCAACAAATCCATTTGGTTCCTGTAATGAATCACTACTGATCATAGAGATGTTCCATGTGCAGCATGGGCAATCTATGTACTAAACATCTAACATCTGCTTAACTCTCTCCAGTGCAGAATCAGGATACTGTTCCAAGGATACATACATACCAAAGATTTTTTGCTGCTATCAGATCTATTTGGTGTTCCAATAATGAATCACCAAGCAAGGAAGTTTCATATTCTAAAACATATAAGATTTGCTTTCTCTCTCACCGGTGCAGAATTCTGTCTGAAGGATAAATGCCCAGATTTTCACTCCCATCAACAAATCCATTTGCTTCCAGTAATGAATCACTGACCTAAAGATGTAAGATTTTCTTATTTCCCAGTGCAATTCACACACAAACTCACTGACCTAAACATCTAAGACTTGCTCAATTTTCCAGTGCAATTTACACAAATTTTATCAGAACATTTGATTCAATGATGAAATTTGGGGCAAGCAATTAAGGATTGTTACAAGATTGCTACTTGATTGCTCACCCCTGATTTTGTCATCAAGCAATCAAGGATTGTTACAAGATTGCTACTTGATTGCTTACCCCTGACTTTGTCATCAAGCAATCAAGGATTGTTACAAGATTGCTACTTGATTGCTTACCCCTGATTTTGTCATCAAGCAATCAAGGATTGTTACAAGATTGCAACAATTCACAGATCCAATTCCGTCTGTGTCCCAAAATGGATGCTTGAATCATCCCATGCAAAACAAGAAAGAGCTGCCATTTCAAAGCAGATTTAGGGTTCGGTCTATGAAACCCTAAAATGACACATTTTGGTTTTCAACAACAAAGGGTAAATAACCAAAACCAAGAGTTTCAACAACAAAAAGGAAGAATTCAAACCAAGACATTGAAAAATCAAACCAAACCCTGTGAGAGACAAAAGTTATAGCCCCGAAAAAAAAGGGAAAAGAAAAACAAGTCTACGGTTTTAGGGCTTAAGATCTGAATCTATTATATCAGGATCCAATTTCTTTCTTTCTCACTCCTAGGAGTCAAAACATCACAAATCAGGAAAGAAAAAAAGGAGAGAGGAAGGAGAGGATAGGGAAGGAGAGGAGGGGAGAGGAGAGGCTCCTCACCACACAGAGAGAGAGAGAGAGAGAGAGAGAGAAAGCATACAACTTACATAAATGTACTGCTTTTCATTGGGAGGTCCTGGCCATGTCCGCACAGATCTCATCAAAGCTCTGTACAATGATAGAGCTCTCATTCTCACTGCTGCATTCACCATCCCTTTCTCACCAAAACCTACAACCTCCCCTTCAAAGGACTCAAATGCTCTCTTCTCTCTCTCTCTCTCTCTCTCTCTCACACACACACACAAACACAAACACAAACACCACAAGCTCTGTAGTTTAGCCACAATGGGGATATCTAGCCAGATTTGGCTACAGGACAAGTAGCATAGTAAAAAAATTTGTAATCCTGCTGCTGAACAAGCGCTCTAAATATGGCTAAACTGGTCCAAAAACCTTGGTTTTTTGGCCAACTCTTTTTTGAATTTTCCAAAAAAAGCCTTTGTGTATAGGGAGGGGTACACACAAAGCCCAAAACAAAATTTGCAAGGTGAAATTTTATACAAATAAATAAATAAAGGAAAAAAAAAATGCTGCTGCCTATCATGCCAAAAATCTAAAAGAAACTCTCAAGCACACTAGCTTGATTATTTAGTACACCTAATGTCGAAGTTTTTAAAATCATCATTTTTATTGCCAAAAATAAAGGATAAAATTAAAAAAGGTTGTTTTAAAATATAAAAGGTTTTTTTGTTTTTTAAAATAAAAAAAGTGAAACCTGCCCAAGGTAATAAGAAAACCTTTTGGTAGTTTTGGGGCTATAGAAATTTAGGGTTGGACCTGGAGTCTAGTATGTAGGTCCTAGGTGGAACATCTAATTGATGTGAAAAATCTCATTCATTTGCTTCATGCACAACCCTAGTACCATAACATAACCAACTATTTTTTTGATTTAGGATGCACCCGACAAAATACCATAACCTACAGTTAGTTTCCACATTGACAAAATGAATAATTTTAAATTTTTTTTCAAAAAAAGAATAATTATTTTTTATTTTTGAAATATATATATATATATATATATATATATATATATATATATATATATATATATATATATATATGTTTTTCCAATCATCTACTATAATATTGTGATATGGGTAGTGAAATTATTTGGAATAATTATTCATGTTGAAAATCATCATAATTATGGTGATTTTTCAACATGTCAACTTCATATTTTTCACAAATTTTCATTTCACTATTTTGGAGGATTATTTAATGATGAAATTAACCTTAGGGTAAGTAAAGTAGTGGATTCCTAACCTTTTCTCTTGGGGATTGTATTTCATTCTCTTGCATTTAACACTTTTGTCTAATGGACTATGCATATTGGTTCTATTGGGGATTTCGAACTTGGAAGTTCTTGGAGAGCTTGATACAAAATGGGATAAACCTCAAATGGCCTAACCAAAATTTAATGGAGGGATAAAGCCTTGGGTAATGTTTTTTTTTTTTGGTTTTTTTTTGGGGTTAATTTTGTGATGTAGCCAAAGTAGTGATAATCTATGAAATGCCTTTTAATCTTGTAGAATTAATTGGGAAAGATGTAGGTTTAGAAGAAGAGTTTGAACAATATTTGAGCAAAATGAAATTGCAGATAACCATCTTTTGTAATCTAGTTTGAACATCCTTCATGCTTACATGTTTCAATCTTACAATTTGTAGCATATTGACACACTTTAAACATCACATGCTGACATTAAATACCTTCATAAACAATTTGCATCTTCAAAGGTCCATGATGAATATCGAAATGCAAAGTTGTTGCCAAACTTATCAAGTTAACACTCTCATAACTTAAAAATATAATCACCCTAGAAATCACATCAAAATTTTCAAATAAAACCTAAAGTTGTAAAACCAAGGAAATCCCAATCATTTCATTCACATCAAACAACCCAACTATAACATGCATAAAGACCCAAGCTTCATGTAAAAAGTTGATAACTAAAACAAACACGTCCACATTACCTCTAGGCATCCATAAATTAAAACTTGCAAAGACAATTGTTAGAAATGCAAGATTCAACAACACATCTAAATTCATTATCTTTTGGACAATCGTAAAAATCACGACTTCAACCCAAAAAAAATTGACAAGGAAAACAAGCATTGATGAAAAATTAACTTCCAAATCCAAATGTTCATGCAAGTGGAAAAGGCCCTATAACTTTGCAAATGTAAATCACCAAATCTTCAAGAAACATCCATTGCACTCATCATTGTTATGGGCCTATGGGTTTGACATGGCACCAAAGAATGCAATGATTACACATTCAAATAGACACCATCTTTTTTCCTTGGATGCCAACTATGATCGAGTTTTGCCACCTTTTCATTGAATTGCAACTTCCTTTAAGTAAACAACTTAAGATGTGTACATTCCATGTGAGTCTCCATATGCATTACGTCATTTCTTTTGTTGCGTTTAGTAAAGATCTTTCTTAAGAATAAATGTTTGTGTCACTGCATCACCAATTGTTTGCTCAAATATACACATGATAGATTGCAACATTTTATGGGTTCACCATATTTGTAGGAATGGTGTAATTAAATTTACAGGGGTGTCTGTTTGTCTGTCTGTCTATCCGGGCAGTTTCCAGGCACTGCCCGGACCTTTGTTTTTTTTAATTTTTTGATGGGTTTTGTTTTCTGTGTCAGTTAAACTGCCTGGACCTTTTTTTTTTTTTGGATGGGTTTTGTTTTCTGTGTCAGTTAAACTGCCCAGACCTTTGTTTTTTTTTTTTTTTTTGATGGGTTTGTTT